>JAESFP010000068.1_pt1 | contig 175060 bp, 138 predicted proteins | sample 9266181 | NCBI WGS metagenome assembly JAESFP01 (sample SAMN14502547, study PRJNA617102) | algae metagenome | isolation source: Pegethrix bostrychoides GSE-TBD4-15B and co-occurring heterotrophs from... | place: USA: Grand Staircase-escalante National Monument, Utah | collected 2006-08-15
CAGTACGAGAACCTGGTGCTTTACCCCATCAATCCCCGCACGGTGGCCAACTACCGCAAAGCCTTTCAACCCTCCCGTGCCAAATCTGACCCAGTCGATGCCCGCATCCTGGTCGAGCTATTGCTCAAACATGGCGATAAACTGCCCATCTGGCAGCCAGAGAGCACTGAGATACGAGCTTTGCGGCAATGGGTGGAGTCACGCCGAATGCTGGTGGGTGAGAAGGTGAGGCTGACCAACCGCATCATTGCAGCCTTGAAGAACTACTATCCGCAGGTGCTCGACTGGTTTGAGGACAAGGACACCCGAGTATTCTGTGACTTTGTGCAACAGTACCCTACCGTCAAAGCAGCGCAAGCAGCATCAGCTGAGGAGTTGACCCAGTTTTTCCGCACGCATGGGGTGGTTCGGTGGTCTGCGATTACCCGACGACTGGAGCAAATTGCCGATGCGGGAATTCCACTCACAGAAGATCCAGGGATTGTCGAGCCAATGCAATGGTTGGTGGAGGCATTGCTGGGGCAACTCAAACTGTTGTTAGTGCGGCTATTGGATTTGGAGGCCAAGATTGAAGCATTGTTTAGCTCACTGCCAGATGCGGAACTCTTTGCAGCGTTACCTGGAGCAGGGCCACATCTAGCACCGAGGCTATTAGCGGCATTTGGAGCAGATCGCTCTCGTTTTAGCAGTGCTCAGGAGATACAGCGCTATTGTGGGATAGCACCCGTTCGAGAGAGTAGTGGCAAGAAGAATTGGGTGCATTGGCGGTGGAGTTGTCCCATATTTCTGCGGCAGACGTTTGTAGAATGGGCGAACCAGTCTCGACATCACAGTGCATGGGCGCAGGTGTATTACCGAATACAGCGGGATAAGGGGAATAGCCATCCAGCGGCGATGCGAGCGCTAGCGTTTAAGTGGATACGGATTTTGTTTCGCTGCTGGCAGAAGGGAGAGCTATATGATGAAGGGAAGTATGTAGCGGCGCTAGAACGAAAGGGGGCGCCGATTGCAAAGATTCTAGCGAACAAATAGTAAACGAAGAATGTACAAAATTACTAAATTCGGTTAAAGCAGAGATAATATAGGTAAGAGTAATGTCCTTGTGATTGAGTGACTATTTGCAAATAGTCACTCAATCACAAGGTAAGTTGACTTGAGCAGTTGATAAGAGCGAGAATTGATGAACAGCAAGATTTCAAACCCTACTTGACTTCGTCCGGCTCAGAGATTATTATGTGGCGACTAGGTGTACTCCCACCGAAACTACCATTCAGACTCTTGGATTGCCACATCGTTAATGTTAGCAAACCGATGCATCATCAGACGATTTTCAGTAATGCCCAATTTTCATTGCCATAGGTAAGACGCCAGAAGCCTGAACCATCAGGTGAGGCATCGGTTACCAGGAACCCATATGCGCCAGAAAAGGCGATCGCTCGGGAGATGACCAACGCAAAGGCAGACTCCCTTCTGTCCGATATCCCTGCTCAAGGTGGAACCGGAATAATCGTTCAGCGCCTTCGTAGGCGGAGATTTCAGCGCCTTCCCAAATGACGTGAGCCATGCCAGTTAGATAGAGCAGGTTGCCTTGATCAAAATCCACAAACAGCAATCCGGCTCGGGGATTCAGCTCAATGTTGCCGAAGGTATTAAAGTGACAATTGCCAGAAAAGTCGGGAACGGTCAAGGTGTGGTCATCATCAATCCGAACAAAGCCGGGCTTGCCACCCCGATGGGAAACATCAACGCCACTGGCGGCTCCGGCTGTTTCAGATTGATAAGCCGTAGCGATGAAAAACGTATCGGCTGCTGTGATGATGGCTTGTTCCACAGATCCCAACGTGGTGACAGAATGAACGGGTTTTGGCGCAGTCGGATTGGCATCGCCTAGCTCAAACATGCGGGCTTGAATGTATTGGGGACAGTTGCCAAAGCTTTGCCCCACCTGCACATCAAAGCCGCTGGAGTGGGTTATGGTGACCGTCCCATTGAGGCGATTGCGGCGGCGCGTGTGCAGTTCAATGCCAAGAAAGCCAACATCGATACCGTCTGCGAGCGTGGTTGTTAAGGGATCGCCAAACAGCGGCTGGGCAGCAACTTGCAAGGTGCGATCGTCCGGAGAGGCAAGAAAGCCGGGATTCCCCACCAGAATAGAAGCCCAGGGATTTCCTGTTGCATCTACCGTGCCCACAATCACATAGGGCAGTTGAGCAAAGAACTGCCGAAACTGATCCGGCAAGTATTCGCGGATCACCCGTCGTCCTTGCTTGTCCATTCGCGCCTGTGCGCCCAGCCGCGCTTGAATGGCGAGTTCGCCTGCATGAAAGGGCGATTCGGTTCGTGTCCAGCCTGGGTTTGCCATGGGGCTTTTCTCCTGAGATAGGGTTTCAGACTCATTGATCCGACACCACCCGCCCCACCGATTATGATTCATGGACTCGATGGATGATGGGGCGTAGTTTGTGGCTCAATTCTCAATCGTTCAAAATTCCCAATCGTCCAAACAACGCTTCTAGATGCCTGCCATGGGCAGATAGTCAGGGAGTTGCTTCACGCGATCGATCCATGCCAATACATTGTGATAGGCATCCAGCTCAATTTTGCCATCCCGTGCCAGGGCGATGTAAGGGAAAACGGCGATATCGGCGATTGTGGGTCGCTCAAACTCCAACCAGGTATGAGTACTCAAATGCTGATCCAGTTGAGTCAGAATATATTCTGCCTTTTGATGGGCACGCTCAATGTTGATGGCGGTCGCACCAAACAAATAGTGCAGTCGCGCATTTTCTGGTCCCTGGCGGACTTCTCCCGCTGTCGTAGACAGCCAGCGCACGACTTGAGCTAGCGGTAAAGCCTCCAACGGCAGCCATTGATCGCCACCATACTGCCGTGCCAGATAAACCAAAATCGCCTGAGCATCGGCCAGTTTGGTTTCACCATCAATCAACAGTGGCACCTGCCCAAAGGGATTGAGCGCTAGGTATTCTGGTGATTTGTGTTCGCCTGTCATCAGATCAACTTTGACCCATTCGTACTCGATTTTCAGCAGTTCTAGAAGCAGGCGGGCTTTGTAGCTGTTACCAGACATTTCGTGACCGTAAAGCTTAATCATGATTATTCTCCTACTGTGTAAAGGGATGGTTGACAAAAATCTCTTGGACGCAATTCAAAACTGAGGGCTTAAGGCAGAGTGAATGCTCCTTTTTTCCACTGGGCATCAGCATTGGCGTGGATAATGGCTTCGTCCGCTTCCCATTGAGGTTTGGTATTGCCATGTTCACCGTTGTAGAATAGATACAATTTGCCATCTGTGACTTTGTAGGTTTCAGGATCAACCGGGACAAGTTTGCCTTCAGAAACTGCAACGGCACAAAATCCACCGTACTGAGGCAGGTATTGGTCAGGATTATTTTCAAATTGGGCTTTGTTTTCTGAGGTTGAGAAGTGATAGATCACCCCATTGTGAGTGGTAATGATGCTTGGATTCCCTTTCACCGGGCGATCGCCAAAATAGGAAATTGGATCGTAGCCTTCAATGGCAACATTTTGGTCATTCGTATTAATGGGATTAGCCATTGTGGTACTCCTGGGGTAGATAATCTGATAATGGATGTCAATTCAACTAAGTTGAGGATTTATTCAAAAGCGGCTCTTAGATGTTCGTTGAGCACAAGGACAATACATACTGGTTACAAAGGGAATCACAAATCCTAAGCTTGCGGAAAACCAACGGTGGAATGTCATCTCACTTTGAAAAGTGCTGTTCCGTGATTGATTGCGAACAAAAAAGAACCAATGATGACTGCTGATTTGAGGGCATTAGAGTTGAATCTAGACAATGAATTTATCATCGCGATCGCACCTCATTTAGCCCTAACAATTCATCCAGTTTGCCAGACTGCTCCAATTGATGAAGATCATCACTGCCACCAATATGTTGATCATTGATGAAAATCTGTGGCACAGTGCGTTGGCCATTCGTTCCCCTCGCTACCATGACATCTCTGGCAGCTTCATCATCATCAATGTTGTACTCGGTATAGGTCACACCTTTTTGATTCAGCAGTTGTTTTGCCCGACGACAAAACGGGCAGGTGCTCCAGGTGTAAATTTCAACGTTTGCCATAGATACCTCCAATAGGGAAACGAAAATGATAAAACCTTTCAGGCAGCAGTAATAAGGGGCGATCGCCGAGTTCCCTCAGCGCGGCGAATATCCCGCCAGATTTGAGTCGCAGCTAATGCGCCATCGGCAGCAGCAATCACGACCTGATTCATGCCCAGCTTCAAATCACCCACCGCAAAGATACGGGGATGGGAGGTGCGGTTCATGGGGTCGGTCACTAGATTGCCGCCCTTATATTCCAGGTCGATGCCCTTAAGATAATCTGCGTGGTATTTGGAACCCATTGAAACTAGCCCCGTATCGAGTTCCACCACCGATCCGTCCGACAATTGTACCCCGGTCATTTGGTGGTTCTCACCCAGAAACTTTTTGATGGGTTGTTCTACTAATCGATAGCCTTTTTGAGTCAGGCGATCGCGCAATTCTTGACCCACATCAAATTCACCATTTGTGAACAAGGTAATATTCGGTGTAAACCATCCCAAACTAAACGCGACTTCCAAACTGGATTCACTACTGCCGAAAACGCCTGCCCGTTTATCCCGCATTTCATAGCCATCGCAGATCAAGCAAACATGGAGATTATGTCCAGCATAGTCAAACACATTTTGCATATCGTCCAGTTTAGGCAAGTGATCGATAATGCCACTTGCAGCAATTAGATAACGACTGCGAAATACAGCCTCAGTGGGGGATTTGCGGCCAATCTGCACATGCACCGCGAAGGTTTCGCCTTCATCAATCACCGTTTGCACGTAGCCATTGAGATAATCGCCCTCTAGGGCGAGATAATGAGCCTTACCTTGTTTCAGCACATCCTGACCGGGCGTATTTGGCGGCAAGCCCAGATAGTTGTGCAATTCCTGCATCCAGTGCGATCGCGCTTTACCTTTATCGACAATCAAGGTAGAGAGCAGATAGCGTTGTAAGTAGATGCCAGCAGACAAGCCAGCGGCTCCGCCCCCGATCACCAGAACATCATAAACTTGCTCAATCGGTTGATTTAGAGGTTGATTTAGGGTTTGTTTTGAGAGTTGCATTTACGTCTCCAGGGCTAAATGAGATGTCTTCTGGGTTGTGCAAGGGTGAACAATCGGCTGACAAAGATTCACGCTCTAACAAAGGGAATAGGTCTAATATGAACTGAACAAAATCTCGACAGGGTAATCGGCCAGTCCAATCATTCAGGGTTTTGTAGTTTTGGAGTTCCATGGAGTCTTGCTTAGATTGTGGATGGTTGAAATACCGTTTGTCGTAGATTTCTGTGTTGTTATCTTCATCATGCGCGACGCCTGCAAAGCTGTCCAAGACTTGTTTTGTGGTAATCTGATACCCAAAAGGTATCAACGGCGAATCCGATCTTCAAACGCCCTAGCTTTTCGTTACATCAGATCCAGTAATTGCCAATGAGTAATTTATCCGAAGAATAATTATGGAGCTTCGCCATCTCAAATACTTTATTGCTGTTGCTGAAGAGCTAAACTTTCGTAAGGCTGCCGAGCGGCTGCACATGGAACAACCACCCCTCAGCCGCCAAATTCACCAGTTAGAGGAAGAGTTGAGTGTAGAACTCTTTACCCGCGATAAACGGGGCGTTTCGTTAACCGAAGCCGGAGAAGCGTTTCTCGGTGAAGCCCGGTTAACGATCGCCCAAGCTGATCGCACCGCGCGGATTGCCCAGCAATTCAATGGGACGCAACCGAAACGATTGACAATTGGGTATTTGATCTGTGCCTTCGATCGCCTGCTTTCCCAAATGATCCAAACCTTTCGTCAAACATCCCCAGGGGTGGAGATCGTCTTAAAAGGAATGCATACTGCCCCCCAAATTGAGGCTTTGTTCGCAGGCGAAATAGATGTCGGGTTTGTCTACTTTCCGGTGAATCAGCCAGAGCTTTTAACCCAACTGGTGCTGCGTGAGCCTTTGGTACTCGTGTTGCCCAAAGCTCATCCCCTTGCCGTGTTACCCACCATTCCCCTCGCGGTCTTGTCCAGTGAGCCGATGCTAATCTATCCCCGCTTTGTGAAACCTGATTGTTACGACCTGATCATCACTCTGTGTCATGAAGCGGGTTTCCAACCTCGGATTGTGCAAGAAGCCACACCACCGGAATTACTCGTTAGCCTTGTGGAAGCGGGCGTTGGCATAGCACTGGTGGAAGCCAGTGTGGAAAGTCGTCACGATCAGGGTGTGGTCTATCGACCCATTGCTGAATCGACCCCTTATTTAGACATGGGAGCGGTCTGGCACAAGGGGCGATCGGGAGCGATCGTCAATCAATTTATCAGTGTTGTCAGACAGTCCATAAATTTTGATGAACACCATCAGGGCAAATAATTTCGTCCAGGGGTTCCAAAAGGTGCTAGCTGCATAACGGTAAAATGCAGCGGCTGTCAGGGACTTTGCTACACCACCAACACGAACCAGCAGTCCGCTGCCATGACGGGTTAGCTGGAGGCCGCTATCGATCTCTCCCAATATCTCTTACCCTTTCTCCGAACCGATCGCCTTCTGGAACTGGCATGGGAGAGCGATCGCCTTCCACCACTGCCTTACCTGCAACCTCCTGGGACTGTTGTTTCTAATTTATCCACTGCAAGAACGAGTGCAATACCTGAATGCGAAGCCAGCTAACGGTCGCGCCCACCAGACGCAGATAGTGCGATCGCACTACACCCCCAAACCGAATCGCCCCTCAGAGCCTCCAAAGGGCGATCGCTTGACATCATCAGCCTGTATCTAAATCGTGACGAAATCGGCTGCCGTGATTAGGGTAGAGTTAACGCCTGTGAGCGTGGCTAATGTCTCACTCCCATACTTGATGACTGTGCTGCTGCCGCTAGCGCTGATCGTAACCTGCCTGAAGCGTAGTCCCACTAAGCCAATTGTGTCACTGCCGTCGGCAAAGTCGGTGATGATATCGCTGCCATCGCCTGCGGTAAATGCAAAGATGTCTCTGCCGTTCCCTCCAGTCAGTGTGTCGTTGCCTTTGCCGCCATACAAGGCATCTGCACTGTCACCCCCATTGAGTAGGTCATTGCCTTCCCCACCTACCAGCAAGTCGAGGCTGCTGCCCCCGTTGAGGGTGTCGTTGCCTTTGTTGCCATAGAGTGCATCGGCTCCCCCATTGCCATTGATTAAGTCATCGCGATCGCTGCCCTTGAGGATATCGATGCCATTGCCGCCATTGAGGGACAAGCCGACCGAAACAGCAACCGTGGCCGTAGAGGTGAGGCTGCCATCGCTAATGGTGTATTGGAAGCTCGCGTTGCCGGTGTTGGTTGCAGTGAAGACGACATTGCCACTGCTGTTCAGGCTGACCGTGCCGTTGGTGGCGTTGCTGACCCCAGTAATCTGAAGGGTGGTGCCTGCATCCGGATCAGTGTCATTCGCCAGCAGCGTCGAGGCTGCGATCGTGGTTGGAACTCCTCTGTAGGCATTGACGCTGTCGTTGACCGCAGTGGGCGTTCTATTTTCTGGCAGATCGTTGATTCCAATGGTGAAGGCTTCTTCGTAGGACAGCCCGCTGGCATCGGTGGTTTTGACGCGGATGCTGTAGCTGGATTTTGTTTCAAAGTCAGGGGAGGTGTTGATTTTGAGTTGGTCGCCATCGATGGTGAATGAGGCATTGTCGGTACTGCCAGTGCCGGAGACTAAGGCATAGGTGAAGCTGCCGCCTTCAGCATCGGTGGTCGAGAAGTTGCCTACGGTTGTACCGACTGCCACGTTTTCATTTACCGTGGTGCTGCTGAGGCTCAGGTCTGTTGGCGCAGTGTTCTCGACTAAATCGTTGACCTGGAGCGTAAAGGTTTTGCTGAGATCGGGGGTGTTGCCCACGGCAGGATCATCGACGTTGACCGTGACGCTGTAGCTGGTTTTGGCTTCGTAGTCGAGGGTGGTGCCCGCTTTCAAATACAGGGTGGTGCCATCCAGTTCAAACGCCCCGGCATCGCTGCCACTCAAACTCAGATTGTTGGTGCCCTGTCCGTCGTCGGTGATGGTGACATCGGCGACTTTGATGCGGCTGGTGGTGTCGCTGTTTTCGTCGAGATCAGGGGTTGTGTTGATGAAGTTGACCGCAGTGGGGGGTTGGTTGGGGGGGAAATCGTTATCGATGAGCGTGCCCGTGATCGCTCCAACATTAACCGTGAGTCCACCTGCATTCGCAAAAAGTGCTTCGATTTGAGATGGGTTTAAGCGTATCCGTCTACCATCCTCAAGGTCGATGGATAGGTCATTGAGTACCGGTTGCAACGAGAACGTTTCATCTCCCTCAATAGCGCTATCGTTAATCGTTCCGACTTGGGGCAAACTCACCGAACCATCGAGTCGAACAAAATAAGAGACGATCAAGTTGCTCGCGTTGAAGTCTGCACCTTCGGCAGTGCCAGACACTGACAAATTAAATGTGAAAATTGTTTTGAATAGATCTGCATTTGGATAACTGTTTAGAATCACTTCTCGAATATTATCAAACGTGGCGGTCAGCCCTGTCGGATAGCTGAGGCGAGACCCTTCATTCACATTTCCAACGTCTATTCCAGAAACAGTAATGGATGCCATTGTGCTTTAAACCTCGTTTTTGCTAGTACTAAAGTTGACATTCGTCAGGACAGACACATCCCAATTGCTTGCACCCAGAGCAGAACGCGATCGACTCTCAAGCTCTGATGCTGTATACCGTTGAATTAGCCATTGCTGCTCTGCTCCACTGCACCGCAGTCATCACACATCCCCACAACAGGAATCGTGCGATCGGGGTTGACGCACCCTGGCATAAGAAGCATTCAGTGGCTCATCTCAGCAGATGAGCCACTCGAGTAACGGTAATCTCGCGTAAGAGTAATCTCGTTTGCAACTTCAAAAGAATACGAGAGAGACTACGAAATTCCTCTAACTGAGTTTCTAAAGGTGAGAAGAGTCACCTATCAACGTGTTCGCAATTTTTCCAAGTCAATTGCTCTGCAAGGTTAGAGTAAACCCTGCGTCTGCCCTTACTGACATCAAGTGATATTCATAGAGCAGCATTAATAGAGAGTAATCGTCTAACGCAAAGTGTTCATAGCTTATACCCATTGAATTAAAGTCCCTCAGTAAATATACAGGGGAATTGCTTTTTTTAGCAATTACTCAACGGAAATCTTTATGTTTGTTTTGTAATAGTTTCTGTAACCGTCCCCTGAGCGGAGTCGAAGGGGACTTTCGTCTGGGTTTTGGCTTCGACTTCGCTCAGCCAACATAGTTCTAGGGACGCTTACTGGTTTCTAGCGATCTTTACCAGCCCAATCAGACTTCAGACTGGTTGCCTGACACAAGTGCTTCAAATGGCGCAAATACGTAACGTAGTTTCAGGAGTTTCATGGAGATGTGTCAGGACTTCAAATGGCGATCAATGGAAATAGATAGGGAATTCAGTATTACAGATTTTGCATTATTCACAGGGACATCCCCGCTCACTTAAGGAACATTATGGTTATGCTGATTGCCTCACTAACCGCTAAATATCGATCGCTACTGGGACTTGCCGAAATGAGCGATCGCATCATCACTGTGCCCCTACCGTTGGCGTAGCCTCCAATTGAGAAAATCGCTCAATGGACTGATGGATAAGGGCGATCGCCTTCATCCAGGAGTGCAATAGCTTTGTGCAGAGCCAGCTAACTATTATGTATACGGACACAGTCCGCATATCTACCCCTCACAAGCAGTATAGGTGGACTGTGTCCAACGATATCGCCGCTAGAGCTACTTAGGCGGACAACTATCCGTATATCTGCCCAAATCGGGTATTTAGACGGATAACTATCTGCATATTAGTCCTCATGTCCATTTGGGTGGACAAATTTCAGTATTTCTTCAAAATACCAAAAGTCGTCAGACGTTAACAATTGCCAATTCCCGCTTGCACAGAGACAAATTTCGGTTTATGATTCTCCAACTGGTTGCAGCGTAACTCAGCCAGTGAGGCAAAGATTCGAGGCGAGGTCGCTGACTAGAAGTGTAATCAGCACAACTAGCCAGCTAACCCAACCGGCTGTTTAACCCAGCAGGTAGGGCTGTGTCGATTATAGGGCACGCCTCCGCAACACAAGCAGCTTGAGAAGCTGTCGCCTTGGGTCTTTGCTTCAGATCAATTCACGCAAAAATGAGGCAAATACTATGTCTATGGAGTTCAACGAACTGCTGAGAAATCCGCATGGCGATAGAGCGCAGGTTTGGATTGTGGGAAGCCGCGAGCAGGTCAACCACATCATCAGCGAAATGTACGTTAAGGAGATGATTAGCGACCGCAGCCAGTTCTCACCCTTGCTGCCCGTGCCGATTTCCCCCGGCAAATATATGAGCGTACTCGTGCGGTAAAACCAACCTTCAGAGGGCGGACGCTGGTTCGCCCAATTGGGTATCCCGCCAGCCCTCTAAAAATCCACGCCGCGCTTCAGGTCAACGCCCTTTTCGGCGTAGTGCTTGTGGCAATAGACCTCAGAGTGAACGCTGGCGAGATCAAAATAGTCCGGCGGGTTTTTGCAGCGTCCGGTGATGATCACCTCGGTGTCACGAGGTTTGCGGAGCAGCGCGTGCATAATCGCCTCCTGCGGCAGCAATTCCAAATCCACCGTCGGGTTTAGCTCGTCTAAGATCAGCGTTTTGTAGAGTCCGGAAGCAATCGCCGCCCGCGCAATTTCCCAGCCGCGCTCCGCCTCCACATAGTCGAGATCCTGCTGCTGCCCTCGCCAAACAATCGCATCGCGTCCGCAGCGCTGATGATCGACCAAATTCGGATAGCTCTGACGCAGCGCTGCGATGGCGTTATCTTCGGTGTAGCCCTGGCCGCCCTTGAGCCACTGCATAATCAGCACCCGATGCGACTTATCCTGGCTGATGCCTTTGCCAATCGCCTGAAGCGCCTTACCCAGTGCGCTCGTTGACTTACCCTTGCCCTCACCCGTATAGATTTCGATGCCCTCAATGCCGTGCGCCAGCGCGTTTGGGTGCGGGTGCGACTTCATCTCCGAATGCAGGTCGGCAATATCCAACAGCGACTGCGGCGCCGCCCGACCCGTGGCAATCACCTCCAGATCCTCCGGCTTATGCTGTAGCGTTTTGACAACCTCTTCGGTGGCCAGCAGCCCCAGATCCAACACCGGATTGATCTCGTCTAGCACTACCACCGAGTACAGCCCGGAAGCAATCGCGCCTTTGGCCACGTCCCAGCCCCGCTGCGCCTCAGAGCGATCAAACCGCGTCACCTCATCAGCGCTAAAAAACTCGGCGCGTCCGGTTCGCACCTGGTCAATTAAGTGCGGGAACGCCCGCCGCAGTGCCTCAATTGCCGCATCTTCGTCGTAGGTGCGCCCTGGCCCCTTCAAAAACCGCAGCAGCAGCACGCGGGTCTGATTGCCTGTATTAATCCCCAGGCCAATCGAGCGCAGCACCACCCCTAGCGCGGCCTGCGACTTGCCCTTGCCGTCTCCGTCATAGATATGAATTTGACCTGTTAGGCGCTCAGAGCGGTTCTGAGCCGTGCGAATTCCAACTCCTGATCTGGTCATGGGGGACGCTGCCTCTGGTTTGAGCGGGGCTGAGCCGATTCGTGCTACCACTATATATGCGGGAGCTATAGCAGACTTATGGTAGCGAATCTCTGGCCGTTTCGAGCAATTATGTTGCAGGCGCTGCTGCTGACGATGGCGATTGCCATTGAGTCGATTGTGCTGCTGCGGCAGATGAACCGCTCCAATCGACCGCAGGTTACGCCGAGACAGAGCATTCAATATGCCGCCTCCATGAATTTGCTCTCAACGGTGCTAGGTTGGCTGACGTTATTTTCGCTGTTTGATCTGGAGGATCTATTGCCGCCGGACTGGACGCGAGGGGCGCAGACGGCAGTGCTCAATTTCATTTTGTTTAACCGGGTCTCCGACGAAACGCTTAGCTTTTTGATTGTGCTGGCTTTCATCACGTTTTTTGCCAGCTTTGCGGTGAAGCAGGCGGCGCTCTGGGGGCTGCGCTGGCTGCTGCAATCTGAGTTTCCGCAGTCTGTGCCCGATCTGTCCCCCGATCCAGAGCGCGACAGGCTGGCCGCAGTGGGCATCCGCGACCTGCGAAAAAATCCGCGCGACAGCAGCGCTTTGAACCTTGGCACCGTGCTGATTGCGAACGCCTGGAGCTATGCGGCAGTTTCGGCGGTGCTGCTGATTTTGTCCTGGCAGTTTAATTTCAGCTAACTTCATAAATTCGCTTTAGGGTAGCGCTATGAATCGGCTAACGCAGATCCTGCTCGATATTGTTCTCCTCAAAAACGCTGGGCAAATTGTTCGCAACCGCGCCCAGCGCACCCAGGCTTGGTTCACCAGCATCAAGCCGTTTTCCTGGGAGGCGATGCTGATGCTCAGCCTGTTTTCCTGGTTTGTCTATCTGCTGTTGCAGGGAATCTATGCCAAACAGTTTGTCTCGATCTTTGCCTGGAGCTTTTTGATCATCAGCAGCGACTGGGCGTTTTTGGGTCAGCAGGCGCAGGTGCCGCTGCTGGGCTTTAAGTTTCAGCAGGGAGCCTGGATTACGGCAGCAATTCTCTGCGTGGCGCTGCTGAGCAATGATTTTATCCTGACCCAATGGCAGACCGCGCTGACGGCTTGGCCAATTTTTGCCGCGCTATTTGCTGCCTATCCGCAGTTTCTGCGACCCGGACTGCGCTGGGGACTGCCGGGGGCAGCGGGACGACAAGATCTGGTGCTGCTGGTTTTAGTTCACTGTCTAATTGCCTGCTGGTTTCAGTTTCATTTTTTGATTCAGGGCAGGCTGGCTGACTATCCCTATCTGCTCAACAACAGCTTTGAGGACAGTCTATTTGTGACCCGGATTCGGCTCAACTCAGATCGGGCAGTGGGTGAAAATACCGCTAGCCGCCAAGCTGCTACGCTGCTGACGACCGCTGAAGCGACGATTCGCCAAGCGCTGACGGGCAAAAACTGGAGCGAGGCTTACAGCTGGCTAAGCGATATTAAATCACTTCAGCCGGATCTAAACCAGCAGGTTATGAAAGCGGTCTATGACGAGCAGCCGGAGGGGCATCTCTGGCAGATGACAGCTGATGTGGGCAGAAACGCGATCAGCAGCAGCAGCCTCGACTTGATTTTGACTGCCCGCTGGCTGGGGGCAAGTTCGCGTCCGGAGGGCTATGCGCTGCGGCAGCGCTGTTTGGTAAGCGAGACGAGTTTGCCCAATCCTGACAGCTTTGCCCAGATGCAGCAGACTGGCTTTCAGCTCACCTGTCAGGCTCCAGTTGAGGTGTAGGAGGGTCATGCTGGACTAGCGAGCCGCTGGATTTGTGGATGCTGGTAGCATTCTGTAGCAGTTGGTGTATATTTTCCCACAGTCATTTAGGGTGGGATCAAGCCAACTTCCTTCAGAGCATGGTTTAAGGCATTCAAGTCCAGCCAGATATCTTCAATGAGTGCGCTAGGATACATTAATTGGTGAATCGGTGGACAGGAGGGCGCAGCTCCGGTTACGAAATAGTGATTTAAGCCCAGATGATGACTCATCGCCCAGTAATACTGCCGGATATAGCCGGGAGAGAAAATTTCGATGACTGTCGTTTCTGGGGCGCAAAAGATGATGTTGGTCAGACCGCCACCGTGCGGAGCCAGAATAACTTTGGCCTGAGCAAACAGACTTACCTGCTGAGCAAAACTCAATTGCTCTAACTCCACGACCCGAAACCCCAACGGCTCCAGAACTTCCAGCACGGCGGCTTCATTCAGCAGGCGGCGATGGTGGGCGCTGCGACGGCTGATATAGATGCGTTCGTGACCGGGCAATTCGGCATCCGCCAGCGGCAAAAACTGCTGACGCAGAAACCTCAGCGCCCAGGGTTCTACCCAGCCCAAACTGCCGGGAAACACCGGAGCCAGCAGCCGCTCAGCCTGAATCCAGGGGTATTGATCGGCAGGCAGAATCTTGCTGCTGGGAATCCCTAGCGCCCGCAGTGTCGCCTGCTGAAACTCCGCCTGAGGTGCATTGATCCAGAACCAGTCGATCTCGCTGAGGTGAACGCTCTGCCGCAGCAAATCCAGACGCGGCAAAATATCCACCATCCAGTGAAAATAGTTATGCCCCGATAGCCCGGTCAAGACAGCAACCGATCCGGCGATTGGCGCAGCCTCAGTCTGCGGCAGTCGCGTTGGCAACGGCTGATGCAAGCAGTCGGGAAGCTGCCCCGGATATTCGCGGCAGAGATCTGGCAGCAATAGCCCGTCCGGCGTGAGCACACCTGTCGAGTTGGCAACCATCCAAGGCGTTTGGTAGGGGGTCATCCAGGCTCGCCCCTGGCGAATCTCTGTCACAGACTGGTCGGGAGCTGCTGTGATGCGGCACCTAGTGCGGCATCCCTGAACCTGATAGACTCCCCAGCCGAGGTAGCATCGCTCAAATCGCTCAGTCAGCTTTTGCAAACAGGACGGGCAGTTCAGTCCGGCACAGGCACTGCGCTGCGCTGCTAGATCTGCTGCTTCAGCTAGAGCAGGCGGGTTGTGAGTGAGCGGCTCATCCGCGTCCGCGCCCAGCCCGTTAGTCAGCGCCTGCTGATGGCACAAGGCTTCTGGCCACCGCTGCTGTTCCAAAATTCTGTCCAGGCTGTGGTTCAGTCGGGCATCTGGACGATCAGCCAGCGCCAGTCGGTACAGCATCACCGCTGCATTCAGCCGCTTTTGCTGCACCAAGCAGCAGCCCAGCTTCAAATAAGTCTCCACCTGCGGCTGAAGCTGGAGCGCCTGCTGATAGTAAGCCTCAGCCTGCCGAATTTGAGCCTCGCCGCCATAGCGCAGCAGCAGATCTCCCAGCTTCAAATAGGTTTGGGCAAGCTGTTGTGTAACTGGCGCTTGTGCAACTGGCGCTTGTGTAACTGACGCTTGTGCACCTGGCGCTTGCATCACCAGCACCGTCCGCCGCTTGGGCGGCTTGGCTCTAGCCGCTGGCTGGCGATCAGGTTGCAAAAGCGCCGCCAAAAAACGACCACAGGCTTGGCGCGCCAGCGTTAGCTCATCACTGCCCTGAAGCGTCATCGCCCAGTCACAAAACGCGCTGATCTGCGGTCGCTGCGGCCAGAGCGCCTGTCGAAAATGTGCCAGTGCTGATGCAGGTTGCCCCAGTGCCAGATAGTCCAGCCCCAGCGTCGCATGGGCTGCGCTATAGTCCGGCTCCAGTGCCAGCAGTTGATTGAGGATCTCAATCGAGGTGGCTAACTGCCCCTGCTGCTGCATCAGACGACCCAAGCCATAGCGAGCGGACAGCAGATCTGGCTGCAAGGCAATTGCCTGTCGGTAGGATGCTGCCGCCCTAGCCGGATCGTCAGCTTCCAAAACTTTGCCCAGATTCTCGTAGGGTATGCCCCAGTCGGGCACAAGTTCAATCGCCTGCCGATAGGCTTGGATTGCCGACTCAATTTGACCTTGGCTGACCAGAATGCAGGCCAAATTGTTGTAGGCTCGCACTGCATCAGGCTGTTGAGCAATCACCTGCCCAAACTGATCAATTGCCGCCTGATACCGCCCCTGTTCACCCAGCAAAATTGCCAGCGCATGACGCGCCTGCGTCAAACCAGGGGAGAGCTGAATCGCTTCTCGATAAGCCGAAATTGCAGCCGACAGTTTGCCCTGTTTCTGCAAAACATAGCCTAGATTGTAGGTGAGTTCCGACTGATTCAGCTTCAAGGGACAGGTGGATTGAGGCTTGAGATAAAGGGGCTTTAGGTGATCGTAAAGTCAGAGGCGCTCAGGCCGCTCAGGTTCGGCTGGAGCTGGAATAGAGGCACATCTTTGCCGCCCGGCGCGTTGTAGTAAACAATGCCGCTTTTCTGCTCGTAGATCAGCGTCGCCGTGCTCTCTGCACCCAGGCTAATTTCTCGCACCACCGCAAAGTCAGCTTCACCCAGTTCACTAATCCCGGAACCGGGCAGCAGCGCTTGGCTCAGCTCAATCTGGTCTTCTCCCGGATTAAAGTCGAAGATGCGATCTAGCTTGCCTGGCCCAGTTGAACCGGGGCCGAACACAAAGGTATCTGATCCAGGGCCACCCTTCATCAGATCGCGGCCTGATCCACCCTCAAGAATATCGTCGCCGCCGCCGCCTTTGAGGATATCGCTCTTAGCACCCCCAAATAGCCTGTCATCGCCAGCGTTGCCAATAATAGTATCATTACCGTTCCCGCCGAAGATCTCGTCATCACCAGGGCCGCCCATCAGCGTATCGTTACCTTGATCGCCGCGTATGGTATCGTTGCCAGAACCGCCGTTCACCACGTCGATCCCGTTGCCTGCGCGAATCGTATCGTCACCGGAGCCACCGAGCAGGTTATCTGCCTGTGCGCCGCCGTCAATAATATCATTGCCGCTATTACCCCGAATCGTATCTTCTCCATCGCCGCCAGAGAGCGTATCGTCGCCAGCTGCGCCAGAGATATCGTCGTTGCCCGCGTTGCCGCCAATCTGGAAAACGGTTGTGTCCCTGGGCTGAGCTGAGCTGATCGAATCATTGAGACTGCTGCCTGTAGCTACAACTGGCGTGCTAGGCGTTTCTTGAAATGCTTGGATCACCCCTTCACCGATAATGTTTAGCCCGAGAGGACCTGCGGATGCCTGTCCGGGGTTGACTGTGATAAGCTCCGACATAGTTTCTCCTGAGACTCAAGCGTGACTAGAACAGTGAATAATGACCGGGATACGCATCTGCTATTTCAGATGCAAAGCGTAACATCAAAATTAAATTTTGAACGGCTTCAAATTGCTAATTCAATAAACTTAATCAGTAACTTTCAGTGATCGCGCTAGCTCATCAAAAAGCTAAGCCAAAAACTAAATCTACGTCTATCATTGGAGACTTTATCTGTGGCTGCACTCAATCTGCTATATTTTGATGAATTTAAGTTTAGCTCAGGTTTCAGATTCAGCACGCAGAATATTGGTCAGCTAGAGAATATTTTGCTGATCGGGTCGCCATCAAGTCATAAAAAATCCCTGACCGCAAAGCCAGGGAGCAGCAAAGCCAGGGAGCAGATAGAGTAGGGCTGAGGACGAGATTAGCGAACGGTCTTGAGGCTGTCTGCCTTACGCGAGAACTGATCGATAAAGATGCTGAGGACGCTGCGCTTGCGGGTGATGACGTTGGCGCTGATTGACATCCCAGACTGGAGCGGTATTTCTTCTCCCTTAACGTTGATGACCTGTCGATCTATTTCAATCCGCACTGGGAAACGCGGAAACTGATATTCCTGATCCGGCGGCAGGGAATCTGAGCCAATATTCACAATTGTCCCTTTCACGTCGCCGTATTCGCTAAATGGAAAGGTATCAATTCGCACATCTGCATGCATCCCTTCTGAGATAAAGCCAATATCCTGGTTGGTGATAAAGACTTTGGCAATCAACCCATCTCCAGGCACAATCTTCAAGATTGGCTCGCTGGGGTTGGCCACATAGCCACGACCTTTGGCCTGCATATCAAAGACAATGCCATCGACCGGAGCACGCAGCTCTTGATAGCGCATAATCAGCTGAGCATCGCTGATCCGCTTTTCGGTTTCGGCAATTTGGTTTTTGTTATCTAGGATTGCCTTGTTGAGCTGGCTGTCAATATTGGCAATCTGCTTGTTGTTCTCTGAGATTTTGTCCAGCAAATCTTTGCCCGAAACCGCTACCGTGTTGGCGAGCCTCTCTTGCGCCTGCGTGATTTGGTACTGAATCCGCGCTCCCTCTTGAGTCAGCCTATCTACTTCGGCTCGCGCCTCAATTACTGCCTGCTCTTGACGCACCACCTGCACCCGCGAGATGCCGCCGTCATCCAAGAGCGGCTTTAAATCCGCGTAGATTTTTTCGTCAATCGTCAGGCTTTGACGGGCTGAGACCAGCTGCGCTTGATTTTGGCTGAGCTGCTGCTGAAGCTGCGAGACTTCTAGCTGAGCAGCGGCGGCTCTGGTGTCGGATTCGGCTAGCCCTGCCTGAAGCCGCGCCTGTTGATCGGAGGAGAGACTGCCTGAGCTGCCCCCCAGCTGCACCTGATAGAGCCGATTTTCCTCAAGCAGCGCCGCTCGGTTTTGGGTGAGTGACAGCACTTCTGGCGGCAGGTTGAGCTTTTGCAGCTCGCTAACGCTCAGCGCCGAAGCACCAGAGAGCTGAGACTGGTAAAATTGGTTTTGGCGAAGCAGCGAATCGCGGATCTGCTCAGCTGCCCGCAGCTCTGAAGCCCCTTGGCTGGGGTCAAATCGCACCAGCAAATCGCCCTGCTTCACAGACTGTCCGTCTTTGACAAAGATCTCTTCGACCACCGCACCGCTGATCGGAGCCTGGATGGGCTGGACGGCTCCCTGCGGCTCCAGCTGTCCCTGACCAGGCACCGCTTCGTCAATCTTGGCGAGCGCCGCCCAGCTAACCGTCACCACCGTCACGCCGACAATCCCCATCGCAATTGCCCGCGACCAGATGCTGGGCTGCTGCAAGATCACGGGCTGGTCAAACTCCTCGGCGCGGATCATGCGATTGTCGGAACCGCGATTCGACACAATTTCGGATTTTTTGCCCAGCGCTAGGCGACCGGGCTGATTGCCGTTGCTGCCTTGCTGCGGCGAGTCTTTGGGAGTGCTGTTTTGTCCATTCATCGGGTTGGTCTCCTAAGCAGGGAATCGGGCTGAGCGGTGAGTTGAGGGGCTATGAGTAGTAAATCGGCGGCTATACCTCGGTTTCCTGTTGCTGATACAGACAGAAGTAGCGGCCTCGGAGCGCCATCAGCTCGTCATGCGTGCCCATCTCAACGGGTGAGCCTTTATCCATGAGTACGATAATGTCGGCGTTGCGGATGGTGTTGAGCCGATGCGTAATGAAGAAGACGGTGCGACCATCAAATTCGTCGGCTAGATTCAGGCAGACGCGCCGCTCCGAGTCATAGTCTAGGGCGCTGGTGGCTTCATCCAGAATCAGCAGGCGCGGATGCTGAAGCACGGTACGAGCAATCGCAATCCGCTGGCGCTGTCCGCCAGAGAGCGAAGCGCCCCGTTCGCCCACTCTCGTATTGTAGCCATTGGGCAGCGCCATGATAAATTCATGCGCGGCAGCTACTTCGGCGGCGCGGATAATCTCCTCAGCCGTCGCGCCGGGGCAGGTGAGTGCAATATTTTCTTGAATTGTGCCTTCAAACAGCAGCGAATCCTGCGGCACAATCCCCACCTGCTGACGCAGCGAGTTCAGCTCTACCTTGGCAATGTCGTAGCCGTCGATCAAGATCCGGCCTGAGTCAATTGGGTAGAGACGGGGCAGCAGCTTCATCAGCGTACTCTTACCCGAACCGCTCAAACCCACCACGCCGACAAACGCGCCCGTCGGAAACTCCAGGTTGACGTTGTTGAGCTGATAGGGGCCGCTGGTGCCAAATCGGAACGAGACATCGTCCACCGTCACCTGCCCCTGGATCAGCGGCATTGGAATATTGCTGCGATCCAGCTCGTCGGCTTCAGGTGCAGAATCGACAATATCGCTCAAGCGCTCCAGCGACAGCCCCACCTCCTGGAAGTTTTGCCAGAGCTGTGCTAGACGCAGCAACGGGCTGGTGACATAGCCGGAAATAATCCGGAAGGCAATCAGTTCACCCAAAGTCAGCTCGCCTTTCAGCACCAGGTAAGCCCCGACCCAGAGCACCAGCAGACCAGAGAGCTGGTTAAGGAAGTTACTGGCCGATCCGGCGGTCGTGGAAGTCAGCACAGTTTTGAAACCAGCGCTGACGTAGCGCGCATAGCGGTTTTGCCACTGCCAGCGGGCGCGTAGCTCCATATTTTGCGCCTTCACCGTCTGGATGCCGGACACCACCTCCACCAGATAAGACTGGGTTTCGGCATTGCGCTCGGCCTTGACACGCAGCTGCCGCCGAATCAGCGGCGAGGCCACCACAGCTAGCAAAATAAACAGCGGGATCGTCGCCAGCGAAACCAGCGTCAGCAGCCAGCTGTAGAAGAACATGACGACGATGTAGATCACCGAGAAAATCGCGTCCAGCACCACCGTCAGCGCCGTGCCGGTCAAGAAAGAGCGAATATTTTCCAGCTCGTTGATCCGGGTGGCCAGTTCGCCCACAGGCCGCTTCTCAAAGTAGCGCAGCGGCAGCCGCAGCAGGTGATCGATAATTTCTGAACCCAGCGCCATGTCGATCCGATTGGTGGTATCGACAAACAGATAGGTTCGCAGGCTGGTTAGCAGCGCCTCAAATACAGCCAATGCCAACAGCAGAATCCCTAGAACATGCAGCGTGTCAATACTCTTTTGAATAATTACCTTGTCGATGATCACCTGAATCATCAGCGGGTTGGCCAGCGCAAAGAGCTGCACAAAGAACGAGGCGATAAACACCTCAATCAGCACCCGCTTGTGCTTCTGCACTGCCGGAATAAACCAGGAGAGGCCAAATCGCGCCTGCGGCGTTTGCTGGGTCTGCTTCAGCAGCAGCACTTCGCCCCGCTCGCCCCAGGTTTCGACAAAGTCAGCGGGCTTGCGGCGGATGATCCCCATTTCGGGCACAGCAATTACCAGCTCGCGCTCGCTGATGCTGTAGAGCAGGGCAAAACTATCCTGCCATTGCACCATCGCCGGAGCCTCTAGTCGCCCAACAGCGCTGGCCGGAACGCCCACCAGCTGCGCCTGTACGCCCATCATCTCGGCTACTGCGCCGCAAAGCTCTAGCGAAATCCCGCCGCTGCGCTCCATCTGATTCACCAGCACCCGCCGCACTACGTCTTGCCGGAAGGGCATATTGAAATGCTGACAGAGCATCTTGAGGCAGGCAATCGTGGACTCTAGCTCGCCCTTGCCGCGCACAAACGGGAATTTTTGGGGTGCCTGCTGCACCGACATATGGGTCAGACTGGGATCGGGTTCGGGCGGGCGATCGGGCGCGTAGGGAATTTCGAGTTCAGGGGCGGTGGAGGCCGAAACTGGCAGATCGTCGCTGAGGGCAATCTCCTCGCGCGCATCCTGGGTGACGGCTTCGGGAATGCCGATGATGCGCGCGGGCAGATTGCCGGTCACTTCCAAATCGCTCGAACTCATGCTGGAGCGGTTCAGGTTGATGCGGCTGCCGACTGGAAAGTTGCTGATGCCGCCGCCGCCGCTGACTAGCCAAATCCGATCTGCTTCGAGCTGGTTAATGGGAGTCTTGCCGGGGGGCAGATTACAGACGACGGTTTGCTCTTCTGACCGCAGCGTCAGGTCTTTGAGGTCGGCGCTGCCGTTGGCCTGTCGGTGCAGCTCGGTGCCTAGCAGGTCATAGATTTCAATCGGCGAGCAGCGGTTGCGAAAGGCATCCGCCAGGGTTGACTCGCGCTTCAGCAGCTCCAAAAAATCGGTGGCTGAAACCGTGAGGCAGATGCTCTCGCGTGAGGCAATCGCCGTCTCGCAGGGCACGCCCCGCACCAGCCCCGCCCAGCCAATCACCGCACCGGGCTGCAATAGCGAGAGCGTCACGGGCTTTTGGGTGCGCGGATCGTAGCCCAGCAGCCGAATCTGCCCCTGATAGAGAATCGACACTTGGTTGGGGAGCCGATCTCGCACCAAAACAGCCTGACCAATCCGGTAGCGCAGGAGCTGAAACTGTGCCGTCATGCTGTCCAGCGCTTCGGGCGCTAGCTGATCAAACGGATCGACGCTGGCTAAAAATTCTTGAACGTTTGATTTGGTATAAGTCATGACGCAGTGGGGGTAACGGCATTCATCAGCGCAGGGTTCGGCTCAGAATTCTTCTCAAGGCTGGGCTGCGGGCTGAGCTGTGGAGTTGGAGTCGTGCTAGTCAGGGCAGGTGCGGCATCGGCGGCGGCATCGTTGGTGGCATTGGCGATGGCATCGGCTGGCTGGGCAGACTGTATCGGCATATCGAGCTGGCTCAACCGCTCTTGCATCCAGCTATTAAAACATTCGTTCAGCAGCCGTTGCCGCATTGATTCGTCCATTTGAGCCGGGATAAAGCGCTCTAGCCGCACCAGCACCAGCCAGTCTCCCACCCGCGTCGGCGGGCTGATCTGACCGGGCTGGCTGAGGGTGAGGATCTGCGCTAGCGTCGGGTGCGGCACGCTCAGCTCGACTGGACCAATCAGGCCATCTGTCTGTGCTTCTGGTCCCTGTGAATAGGAGCGCGCCAGCTCGGCAAAAGACTGCTCGCCTTCCAGGATCCGGAAATATAGTTCTTGGGCAATCCCAATATCCTTGGTCCGAATCAGCGAATAGATTACCTTATCCAGCTTATCTTTGCGAGTTAGAAAATAAGACTCTAGCTTCGCCCCCCAGGTTTGCAGCTTAAATTTTTCGAGCCGCAACTCGCGAGTGGCTACAGCGTCAAGCTGAGTCTGCGTCATGCCCTGTCGCTGTAACCAAGTCTGACGCTCCTCGTCAGAAGTCAGCTGGTTTTGCGTATAAAACTGCTGAGCGGCTTCTTGAGCCTCCTCCGGGCTGCATTCAATCGACTGGATCGCCTCGTCAATCAAGATCTCCTGAAGAAACTGAGGCAGCATTTGATAGCCCGCCATCAGAGGCAACAGTTCCTCAGCCGTGATAGAGCGATTCCCGATTTGCAACACTCCGGTCATGTTAGCCGTTTCCTTTCGATGCGTAGTGATTCTGATGGTTCTGGCTAGGGCTAACCCTAGACATACTTTGCCTTAATTCCCTAGAGATCGGCAGATTGTTATGATTTATTTAGATCATCTTTAAATTGGCGACAAATCTCTACGGCTGATTCACGGGCAATTTAAACCGATTCAACCCGATTTGCCCCAATTTGATCCGACTGGAGCAGCTAGTAATCTAGACATGTTCAAGCCCACTCTATATATACAAGTGTTTTCGAGCCAGATCCAGACGGCCGGGGTGGGAATTGTCAGACTGAGCCGAAGTTAACCCAAATAATACTGATGCCTCAGCTGTCTTGTTCTCAGCTTCATCCTTGACCCCTCATAAATTACCCAGGCATGTGGCGCTAATAACATACCTGATCAGGACTGCGTTTGGTAGGCTGAGAAAGTTCTGTTGGTAAGCACTAAACCATGCATAAGCTGCTGTCAGGTCGATTGACTGTCGAGCATCTCACGGTCGAAATTACCGGCTTGCCAGCATCTCTAGAGGGCACCAAAATCGCCCAGCTCTCCGATCTCCATTTTGACGGGCTGCGGCTCTCGGCGGCAATGCTAGCTGAGGCAATTGAGCAGAGTAACGCTGCACAGGTCGATCTGGTCGCCTTGACAGGTGACTATGTGACGGATGACCCCACGCCAATTCAGGCGCTTGCTCAGCAGCTCAAGCAACTCACGAGTCGCGCTGGAACCTATGCTGTGCTGGGCAATCACGATATCTATCCAGCAGACGCTAGAGCCGTGGTAACAGCAGCACTCACAGAGGTTGGAATCCAGGTGCTCTGGAATCAGATTGCCTACCCGTTTGGTGCAGCGCTGCCCTTGGTGGGGCTGGCTGATTTCTGGTCGAAAGCGTTCAATCCGGGCGCAGTGCTCGATCAGATCGATCCAGGACTGCCGCGTTTAGTGCTGTCTCATAATCCGGATACAGCCGCCCCGCTTCAGCAGTGGCGCGTGGATCTACAGCTGTCTGGCCATACGCATGGCGGCCAGATCGCACTGCCGGGACTAGGGTCGATCCCGACGCTATATCAAGGCATTAGACGCTATGTGCCCAAAGCTATCCGCCCCTGGATTCCCTATATGCGAGAAGACTGCTACCGGGTCGTACAGCATTGGGAATGGGCGAAGGGGCTGCACCGCATCAACCAGAACCAGCTCTACGTCAATCGCGGTCTGGGCACCTATGCGCCGGGCCGGCTGTTCTGTCCGCCTGAGCTGACGCTGATTACCCTCGTAGCTCAGGCGGATTCTGGAACCGACTAGGCGGGGCTAGTTGGGTAGGGAGGCATCGCGCTGAGTTTGGCTATAGCGACTGTAGTTGCTGCTGCTGGGGCTGTTGTTTTCCCGCAGATAGTTCACCACAATGCTGATGCTAGGAACCCGCAGCCCCATTAGCTTGTTGAGGACTCGATCCACAGCAGTGCGATTGGTTTTACCTGCCGCAATCACCATCAGCACTTCGTCCACCTGAGCGGTAATGAAGCTGGCATCCGTCAGACCAAACAGGTGTGGTGTGTCGTAAATCACCAGATCAAACATATTCTGGAATTTCTCCATGATCTGCTTCATTTGATCTGAGCCTAGCAGCCGAGCTGATCCCGGCGTGGAAGAGCCCGCAGGCAGCACAAACAGATTGTCAGCGAGAGGGGAACGTTGAATTAGCTCTTCGGGATTGGCGCTGCTGGTGAGCAAATCGCTCAAGCCCCTAGAGTTTCGCAGATCGAGCCGAGTGTGAATTTGTGGGAGCCGCAGGTTGGTATCGACGAGCAGAACGCGCTGCCCCGTGCCAGCTGCGGTCTGAGCTAGGTAGAGCGCGGCGGTGGTTTTACCATCTCCAGGCTCAGCCGAGCAGACCATTAGGGAGCGAATCGGCGGTACGGCTGAGCGAATGCTGGAATAGAGATCGCTGAAAGACTCGCGGAATGAGGCTGTCTCCAGGCGGCTATCTTCAATTTCGCCGGATGTGCCGAAGGCAGAAGGAAATTCCAGCGACTGCTTTGCCCCACGCGAGAACGGAATCACGCCCAACATCGGCAGCTTGATTTCTTCTTGAATATCTTCGACGGTGTAGAACACGTTCCGATAGCGCTCTAGCAGCAGCGCCAGCAGCGTGCCCAGCAATAGCCCCAGACCAACCCCGGCGATCATCAGATTGGACGCCTTGTTGGGCTCAGGCTGAGGGTTGCCGTCTGCATCACGTGGAATCACGGGTTCAGAGATTAACTCCCAGGGCGGACGGCTCTGAGCAGCTTCAACGCGCAGAGTTTCGCGCTGAGTTTGCAGGCGAGTCAGCGTCTGTGTGGCAATTTCCAGCTCGCGGGTCAGGTCTGCATATTGCCGCGCCACGACCGGAAACTGCTGGAGCCGCCCGTCAAAGCCTCTGCGATCCTGAGAGATTTTCTGGCTGCGGGTTTCCAAAACGCGAATTTGGTTGCCAGCCTCCACGAGCTGACCAATGAGCGCAATCCGCACCGAGTTTTGATAGGCCTGCACCTGCGGTCTGGCCGAACCGCTGGGCAAACTCTGGCCGATCACCTCTTGCGCCCGTCGGGTCAAAAGCTCCTGTGTATTCTCTCGCTTTTGGCTGAGGGATTGCAGCACTGGGCTGCCCTCATTGAACCGAGCTGACTCGGTGGCAATCTGGGTTTCGAGATCGACTAGGCTGGCTTGCAGGGTCTGATAAGTCGGATCTTCGCTCAGCGCAGAGGCCGCAATCGCCTCTTCAGGGCTGAGTTGAAGCTGCGCCCTCAGATTTTCATAGAGCGCTCGCTGCTCTTGGAGGGTGCGGTCGGCTTCAAGCTGCTGAGTGTTAATGTCGTTGACTGTACCTGAGAGCTGTCCGCCCTGAGCGGCTGGATCAAGCAGATCGTAGCGCTGCCGCAGATCCTGAATTTTGTCTTGAATCGTGTTGACCCGCTCCCGCGCTTCGGGAAGCTGTTCATCGATAAACCGAATCCCTTCGCTAAAGCGATCCTTGCGCTCCTGAATACTGTAGTCGAGGTAGTTTTTGGAGGTGACTTGCAGAACTCGCTGCACTAGCGCCGGATTAGAGTCCTGGTAGGTGACTTTGATAATCCGGGTTGGGTCACTTGTATTCTCTGGCTGTAGACGCTCAACGGTCAGACCTTGCTGTAGCTCTAGCGTGGTGAAGTCCGCAAAGGGGGGCTTTTCCTGTCCGCCTTCTGCGGGCGTGCGCTGCACTTCTTTGACGATTTTATCAAGCCGTCCGGGGCTTGATAAAATCTGGATCTGAGTTGGGTAGTCGAGCGAGAAGACATCCCGATTGGGGATGGCATCCCCTGAACCGCGTGTTACGGTAATCGGATCGGTGGCGCGGTCAGCATTTGTCAGCGGTTCAACCAAGAGCTGAAAGTTACCCATGTAGACTGGCCGAATGTTTCTGGCTTGAAAAGCAGCAGCCAAACCCACGATTGTGGCAATTCCGGCAATGAGCAAAATCTGCCGCTGAATGGTTCGGCCCAACGCTTTCAGGTTAAGCCCGCGATTGGGAGTGCTATCTAGCTCATCCATCTCAGATACAGCTGGGGCGGGTCGACTCCGCACAATTGGCGCTGCGGCCTGAGCTTGTTCAATCTCCATGTTGACCTCTGTGTACTACTCGCTGTGAGGACTGAATCGACTACAGAATTTGAGCGCCGAAATGATACCTACACCTGCTCTCTCTACTCTCACCATATAGTATTCGGTAAGAGAGACCCCTAATATCTTTCTCTGCTCTACGCGCAGGTTTACTCAAAGACGTTGAAGATATCGAGAACGCCAAGGAAAGTATCAAATACGCCGGTGATGGCCGTAACCGGAGCCAGAGTGTCTTCGACACGCTCCCTCGTTGCTGTTCTGCCGTTGCGGCTGACGATAATCGTGTCGTAGTCTCGCAGCGCCGGATTGCTCGCATCATTGATACTAGCCCCTAGATCCATAGAAACAGTGCGCCGAATCGCCGTGCCATTAGAGTTGAGCCGCACCAGATCCACCTCGCTGGTACGCGCCCTGGGATTGAGGAAACCACCTGCGGCCATCAGCACTTGATTCATCGGAGTATTAGCTGGAACTTCGATCACTCCTGGTGCGGACACCTCGCCAATTACGTTGACCCGGATAGTGGTTGGCGAAAAATTGGCTCCGCCGATCACGAGTGCCTCGCTGTCGTTCAGCGCCGTGGCGGTTGGAATTACCAGCGTGTCTCGGTCGCGCAGCCGCACATCTTGCGCCAGTTCGCCAGTCCGAAGTAGCTCCCAGAGATTAATGTCAATCAGTTCGAGGGAACCATCCGCCAGTGGACGGCGCACCTGCACTCGGCGGATATCAGCAAACTGCGTGATGCCGCCCGCTGCCTGTAGCGCTTTCGTCACGGTTGGCCATTGGTTGGCGACACCACCCGGAGCGCCCGCCCCTGTCACAAAAACCTGGTTATCGGTGGCCCCTTCTGGACTGATCACATAGACCCCTGGACGCTTCACCTCGCCAGCCAAGCTGATCCGCAGCGAGCGAGTACTGACCACGCTCACCGTAATCAGCGGATTGCGGATAAACGCCGCGTAGGCTGCCTCAATTCGCTCTTCAGCTTGCCTGAGCGTTAGTCCCTGCACTGAGACTGTGCCCGCCCAAGTGAGATTGACGTTGCCATCTAGCTGGACGACGTAGCGGCCTGTGTCAGCACCGCTCAGCTCTGGGACATCAAAGACATCAAGCTGAATTTGGTCGCCAGCGCCCAGCGTATAGGCATCTTCTGGCGGAAACCCAGTGGTGGGGGGCGGAATAATCGTGCGGGTCGGCAGGGCAGGGGTGAGAATTACGCCTCGGCGCGGGATGACGGGCGGTGGCTGCACCTGCTGCGCGGGCTGGGCATTGGGCGTGCCGGTTTGAGCTAGTTCGGGTTGAATCTCCGTCTGAGCCAGTTCAGAATTGGGCGAAGAGCCTTGTGCCGGATTGGCCAAACTAGCTGTCGGCAGGCTCAGGGCGGCAAATGTCATAACTGTCGTTAGCAGCAGGGGGCGATTGAATCGTGCTTCAACCCAGTTTACGCTTAAGCTCATCTTGGTTAACTGACAGTATTAAATGGGATTAGACGGCAGAAGAGGGCAAAATCTGCGTTAGCCTGAGTCTGAACAGCAGGCATTTCGTTGCTCTTCTGTTCTATAGCCTGACTCAGCTATCCGGAAAATTATCAAAAAGCAACAGGGCTGCAATTCAGTCAAGGGAATGAGGCTGAGAGTCAAGCTACCTTGAAAGCTGGACTAAATTTTGGTGCCAGCTCGGTTCAGGTCCAAATCTATCCCATCAAAACTATCATAAGTTTTTACCAAAACCGCGAGACAGACAGCCAATATCTGCGGGTTTTACAGAGGCGGGTTGATTTCTTTGCCAAAACTTCGCAAAACTCTTCGCCAAACTCGGCCATCCGGAATTGATCATGCAAGCGACCTCATGGCGGCCTGCTGCTGCTCCTATACCTGAAGCCTTTAGCGCTCTAGTCAGTCAATTTTGTCCCAGTGCGTCGCCCCATCTGGTGCCGCTTTTGTGGCAGCGCCAGATTCGGCAGCCGGAGCAGCTAGCTGGCTTTTTAGATGCCGTTCAGTATCAACCCACTGATCTCAATCACGCGCCAGATCACTTTGGCGCTGAGACTGGTAGAGCAGTGGCTCGCTTGGAGCAGGCTCAGGCAAACGCTGAGAAACTGCTGATTCTGGGTGAAGCTAGCGCTGCTGGAATTACGGCCACAGCCTTGCTCTGGGAAGGATTGAGCCAGATCTTTGCCGCAACGCAGCTCACCTATCAGGTGGCTCGCCGATTTGATCTAGAAGCGCTGGCCGCAGCAGGCTGTTCGCTGGTGATTGGCTGTGGCCGCAGCGAGCTAGTTTCGCAGGCTGAAGCGGCGGGTCTAGAGCTAATTTTGCTGGATCAATCTTGGCCTACCGATCTGTCTAGTCTGTCTAGCTGCCCCAATGTAGCCCGGTTAAACTCACGCCTGTTACCCATCGAGCATCCGCTAGCAGGTCTGCCAACTGTAGCGGTGGCCTACAAACTGATGGAAGCCCTTGCCACAGCCCTGAATGCAGGTGACATGACCCACTTACTCGATCTCGTGGCGATTGGGCTGCTGGCTGGGCCGGTGCAGCTGACGGGCGAGAGTCGCTATCTGGCGCAGATCGGGGTTGCCAGCCTTCAGCGCCACCAAGATCTGGTTAATTCCCCGCGTCCCGGCTTGGCTCAGCTCTTGCAGCTCTGCCGAATGACGGGCGATCGGCCTAGCGATATTGCCATGGGTCTAGGGCCGCGCATTCAGGCGATTAGCCGCCTATGGGATGACCCAAATCGCTGCGTCGAGCTGTTGATCAGCCAAGATGCAGATCGCGCCGCTCAGCTCGCGCAGCAGACCGAGCTAGCCAACGCGCGGCGGCAAGTCTTGCAGCGACAGGTGGTGACTCAAGCCAAAGCCAAGCTCGCTCAGCTAGATCTGTCGACAACCCGCGTGATTCTGCTGAGCGATCCGCAGTGGCCAACCGAAATTCTGGGGCTGGCCGCAGGGCAATTGGCGCAAGACTATGGCCGTCCGGTAATTTTGTTGAGCGATGCAGAGGAACTAGCTTCCGGGTCAGCCAGAATCAGTGGTAGAGGTGAATCTGCTTGGCTCTCAGGCGATCTCTGTGCGCTCTTGCAGCCGCAGGCCAACTGGCTCAGCGAATTTTGGGGAGAGGGTGCGGCGGCTGAGCTGCGCTTGCCCAGCCAGAATATTGCGCCCTTTGCTGAGGCGATCAATCAGCAGGCGCGGGTCATAGGTTTAGAAGTGCAGCCTCTCACAGCCGATTTAGAAGTCACGGTAGCTGAACTGGGCAAAGCGCTGTTTCAGGAGCTGCGGCGGCTCGAACCCTACGGTATCGGCAATCCCACGCCGCTGCTGCTGATTCGTGGCGGCTGGTTGACGCAGGTCTGGCATCGCAAAATCCGCGATCTCAGCGGCCAAAAGCTGGACTATATCAAAACCGAGTTTGAGCTGTGGGATGAGACAGCAGAGCAGGGCTTTCCGGGCGTTTGGTGGGGACATTACAAAGACGAGCTGCCCGTCGGACGCTGCGATCTACTGGTGGAGCTGGACTTCAATAGCTACGAAGATGCCAAACGCCGCCGCCGCTATGAGGTGCGACTGATTGCGGTGAGGCCAGCCGCAGATGGCAGTGGAGATGACAGCACCGATTTGAACCTAGATTTGAATCTATTCGTGGAGCTGCTGGACTGGCGCGGTGAGGTTCTTGCTCCGGCAGAAGCTGACTGTTTGAAACTCACAGCCTGTCCCAAGAGTTGGCAGGAGGTTGAGGGTTGGGTAGAGCAGGCGCAGCAGCAGGGCCAAAAACTAGCGCTGGCCTATCAGATGCCTAGCTTGCCGTCGCCTGCAACGGTCTGGCAGCAGCTAGTTGAACAGGCCCCTCTCTTGAACCAGGCTCAGCTTCAAGCCCAACTTCAAGCCCAGCTTGGACTCAGCCCACAAACGCTCAAACTGGGACTGGCGGCGCTGAGAGAGCCGACCAGCCAGCAGTTCATTCAGGCGGTCGCGCAGGAGCAGTTTATGCAGCGATATTTCTGGCAGGTGTCACTGGCGACGCTGCAGGCCACATTGCGATCTAGACGGCAGACTGACAGCAGTTTGGCTGGAGTGCTTCAAAAAATTCGGAACAAAAACGGATAGCGATAGGGACGGTCAGGATTACCCAACACCCTGACCACTGCAATAATCGGCATTACAAACGTCGCGATCCCTAGCAGCACCAGCAGCGGAATGCCAATTAGAAAAAAAATTAGCAGCGCGAAGATAATCGCATAAATGTAAGTATTGATATGAAAGTTGAGCGACTCGACTGCGTTAGCTTTAACCACCGGGTCGTTGGTGATCAGCAAGATGACAATCGGCACCGCAATCGAGACAAACAGCGAGCTAAAAAAGATTGCCCCATGACTGAGAGCCGAGAGCAATTTACGCTGAGCGATACTGGGCTGATGATCTTGCTGCATGGCTACTGATAGAAGGGTTTCATCCATCATAAGCGGTGACATATCAACGTCAAAATCGATTGCAAAAGCAATGGGCTGTCTAGATCGGCTGGAGCGGGTTGTCAAAACCGCAGATTATATTGAGATTAGTAAAGATTAGTAAAGAGAAGTCAGGCCGGGAGGCTCCAAATGGTTCAAGCAGCACCTCTAAATCAAGATCAGGATCAAGATCAGGCCCACGTTGATGGTCAGATTGGCAAACTTTTACGCCGCCAGCGTAATTACTTTGATCAAGGCACAACGCAGCCGATCGAGTTTCGCTTGGCTCAGCTCAAGGCGCTGAAGCAGGCCATTCTGGATCACCAGCCCGAGATTTTGTCTGCTCTCAAGGCCGATTTGCACAAGCCAGAGCTAGAGGCATATCTCACCGAAATTGGCGTCACCAAAGAAATCAACTACGCGATCCAGCGTCTGCGTCACTGGGCGAAACCCAAATCCGTCTCGCTGCCGCTAGAGCAGCTGCCTGCCAAAGGCCGCATCTACGCTGAGCCGCTGGGCGTGGTTTTGATTATTGGCCCCTGGAACTACCCGTTTCAGCTGATGATTTCGCCGCTGATTGGCGCGATTGCTGCCGGAAACTGCGCGCTGCTGAAGCCCTCAGAGTTGGCTCCCCAGACCTCACGGGTGATTGCCCAGCTGATTCGAGCCACCTTTGACCCGGCCTATATTGCCGTCGCAGAAGGCGGCTTAGAAGTGAGTCAGGCGCTACTGGCTGAAAAGTTTGACCATATTTTCTTCACGGGCGGCACACAGATTGGCCGCGTGGTGATGGCGGCGGCGGCTCAGCAGCTCACGCCCGTTACGCTGGAGCTGGGCGGTAAAAGCCCCTGCATTGTAGACAGCGACATCCAGCTTGAATACACGGCGCGGCGGATTGTCTGGGGCAAATTTTTGAATGCGGGGCAGACCTGTATTGCGCCGGACTATTTGCTGGTGAATCGCCAAATCAAGCCGGCGCTGCTGGCGGCCATGCAGCAGGCAATCCGCGAGTTTTATGGCGATGACCCGGCGCAAAGCCCCGACTATGCTCGCATCGTCAACGATCGGCACTTTGGTCGCTTGAGTCAGCTTCTCCCCGGCAATTCAGCAGGCAATTCAGCAGGCAAGCTGATCGCTGGCGGTACGACCGATGCAGCTCAGCGCTACATGGCCCCGACGATTCTCGATCAGGTGACGCCGGAAGCTGCCGTGATGCAGGACGAGATTTTTGGCCCCATTCTGCCCGTGCTGGACTACGGCGATATCAGCGAGGCGATTGCATTGATCAAGTCCCGCCCCAAGCCGCTGGCGCTGTATTTATTCACCCGCAACGCCAAGCTGCAAGCGCGAGTGCTCAGCCAAACTTCGTCCGGTGGGGTTTGCATTAACGATACGATCATGCAGATTGCGGCTTCTAGCCTGCCGTTTGGCGGGGTGGGCGAGAGCGGCATGGGTCGCTATCACGGCAAGGCCAGCTTTGATACCTTTTCGCACTATAAGAGCGTCCTCGTGAAAAACTTCTGGCTGGACATTAAATGGCGCTACGCTCCCTATGCTGGCAAGCTAGAGCTATTCAAGAAAATTATTGGATAGATTTGGACATAAATTTGCATATAAATCTGGCACAAATTTGGATCAAACCTATGCTTAGCTTGATCAAGTCGCTGTTTAACCAGCCTGATACGAAAGCCAACGTCGAACTCTACAGCTGGCAAACCTGCCCCTACTGCATCCGGGCGAAGCTGCTGCTGCGTTGGAAAGGCGTAAAATTCACCGAGTACAAAATTGACGGCGACGGAGCTGCCCGGATCAAAATGGCCGAACGCGCCAACGGTCGGCGCAGCGTCCCCCAAATCTTTATCAACGACCAGCATATTGGCGGCTGCGACGATCTGTATGCGCTCGACCGCCAAGGACAGCTCGATCCGCTGCTGGTGCAGGCAGAGAGCTAGCCGATGCTGCCTGAAATTCCGCCGCCTGTGCTCAATCATCCTGACTATCTGCGGCACTATCGTTGGATGAAGCAGGCGATTGAGCTGGCAGCAGCAGCAGGCGATGCCGGCGAAGTTCCCGTCGGGGCGCTGGTCGTCGATGCGGCAGATCGGTTAATTGCGACGGCTGAAAACCGCCGAGAGCGCGATCATGATCCGACAGCTCACGCAGAGATCTTAGCGCTACGGGCGGCAGGCGCGAATCTCGGCAGCTGGCGGCTTGCAGGCTGTACGCTCTACGCGACGCTTGAACCCTGCCCGATGTGCAGCGGCGCGATCATTCAGGCAAGGCTGAAGCTGCTGGTCTACGGAGCCGATGACCCGAAAGCGGGCGCGGTGCGAACGGTGTTGAACCTGCCGGATAGCGCTTGCTCCAACCATCGGCTGGCGGTGTTGGGCGGCATTCTGGAGGCTCCCTGTCGAGAGCAGCTCCAGAGCTGGTTTGGCGAGCGTCGCGGCTAGTGTCACAGAGCTAGCGCTACCAAAAAGCATTACAAAAAGCATTACAAAAACAGTCGCGCTACCGCGCAGTCAAATCCCGGCAGCAGCGGTGAGCTGAGCTGATCGGCGGCAAATAGCGTTGCAGCTAAACTCAAAGCAGCCTGCTGACGACGATAGACTTCCACCTGCTGCTGCTGCCAATCCAAGATCCAATATTCCTGTACGCCTCTGGCTGAATAGAGCTTCAGCTTGGCCTCGCGGTCGCGGCGCTCGTTGGCTGCACCCGCAGAGAGCACCTCGACAATCAGCTCTGGAGCCGCTGTCAGATGTCCGGCATTATCTAAATAAAGATCTAGGCGCTCGCGGCTAATCCAAACCACGTCGGGAATGACGTTGTCTGCATCGGAAAAGATCACGCCTGGAGCTTGAACCGTTTCGCCCAGATTTGTCTCCAGTGACCAGGTATCTAATACATTCGCAAGGCGGACGGTTGCTCTTTGGTGTCCCCAATGCAGTGCTTTGGTCACAAACAGCTCTCCGTCGATAATTTCGTAGCGATTACTGCTCTCTGGCAAAAGCTCCAGATCTGAGGTCGTCCAGCGGATTTGTGCTTCTGTAGTGGGGTTCATTTTGCCTCTGATTGGGTTGGGATTCGTCATAGGCTCGCAGCCCGGTAGCCTGACACCACCGGGCTGCTTCCAATCTAGCGCTAGCTGCGGATCTCGTTCCAAAGCTGCACCCACTGGTCGTAGTTTTTGACGCTCTGCCACATATTGATCTGCGAATGCAGCGACAGGTCATCCATAAATAGCTGATGCGCCTTCTCTGTGCCCACGGCCTCGGCGCCCAGCGTTGTCGCGCCTGAATAGCCCGTCACGTCCATCACGCCCTTTTGGCCTGCGCCGCTGAGAATATAGTCAATCCACTGGTAGGCGGCTTCCGGGTTGCGGGCGTTCTTCGAGATCATCCAGGAATCTGTCCAGCCGGTCAGCTGGCCTTTGGGACTGGCCGAAGCTGCCGGAAAGCCCGCCGCGCTGAGCTGGGTGTAGGTGAGTGGCCAAGCATGCGCCATCACAATTTCGCCCGACTGGAACAGGTTGGCCAATTCGCCTGCGGTCGTCCAAAACTTGCGGATATTTGGGCGCAGCTCCAGCAGAGTCTGCTTCACCTCAGCTAAATCGGCTGCGCTCAAATCATACGGGTCAGGCTTGCCCAGCCAGAGCGCCACGTCGGCAATCGTCATCGGGTTGTCGGGCAGCGAGATTTTGCCCGCATAAGTCGGATCAGCTAGCACCTGCCAGGAGGTGGGCGGCGGCTCGACGGCATCGCGGTTGTAAACCAGCACGTTCGGCCCCCAGGCAAAGGTGACACCATAGGGCGTGCCGTCAAAGCTGTTCCACTTGCCGCCCTGAAACGAGCTGAAGATGGCGCTATAGTTTTTTAGTCTATCGGTCTCGATTGGGACAACCAGTCCAGCTTTCGCCAAGCGCTCGGTGATATCGCCCGAAGCCGAAATTAGATCGTAGGTTTTGCCGCCCCCGGCTCGGAACTTGGCAAACATCTCGTCGCTCGACCCAGCGTAAGTGGCCTGAATTCGGCAGCCCGTCTGCTGCTCAAACGGCTGGGCAAACGACTCGTCGGTGTAGCCTTCCCAGACGATGGCTGTCAGCGTACAGCCTGAGGTTTTGGCCGCGGCCTGGGCGGGTTGGCCGAGTCCCAGGCTCAGACAGACTGCGATTAGCAATCCCAGCAGGCCGGGTTTTAAGCCAAAAGTTACTGTCACGAAGCTGCGAAAATTAGGTGGGATCATGGCAAGCCTTGATGGAAGTTGCTCAGTTTATTGTCTGTTAGTTTATCGCTTGCATCATCGCTTGGATTTAGCAGTGAGACTCAGCTGGGTTCCATCAGCCTGCCCAAAGTCTCTTAACAAAAATATAGGAATTATTTTTAACCGGAAGGCAAGCTGACTGAGCTGCAAATAGAGTTAGCGCAGCCCATACAGTCTGGACTTCAGCTGTTTGATCAAATTAACCAATAAAGTCAATCAAATAAAGTCAATCAAAAGTTTAATCCTGCTTAGTTATCCCTGTCGCCAATTCCGTAAAAACCAGGGTTTGCCGATAAAATAGGTATAAAAGATTGAGATTTGACGCAGGCTCAACTCTGGTTTGCTGTAGAGGAAAGGTGTAGAGTTTGAGCAGCTACCTGGCGATTTTTGCCAAAACCAGGTTTATCTTAGAGACGTATAGCTTTCTGTATATATATACTGACAGCTGCCTGTTGGCTCCCTGTATCTACTGGTAAAGCCTCTCAATCCTTGACGCTAGCAGACCAACGCATCAGGTTGACTGAGCTTCTCCTGCCGCTCCACTCGCAGTTTCCTGTGGCTAAAATTTGACAAGATCTCTCCAACATGAGCCGCTCTATGCCCCGGACTAGCCCAGATAAGCCCTTGGGTGGACGTTATAAGCTGATTAGCCAACTCGGTGTCGGTGGGTTTGGCCGCACGTTTTTAGCCGAAGATTTGCATCTGCCGGGTCATCCTCGCTGTGTGATTAAGCACCTTAGACCGCAGAGCAAAAACAGCGAAACGCTGCAAATGGCGCGCCGCTGTTTTGACGTGGAGGCGCAGGTGCTCTATCGATTGGGCAGTCACGATCAGATTCCGCGTCTGCTGGCTCACTTTGAAGAAAACCAGGAGTTTTACCTGGCTCAAGAGTTTGTGGAAGGCGATCCGCTGACGCGCGAGCTGGCTGACGGCAAGCCCTGGACTCAGGGGCGGGTGGTGCTGCTGGCAAAAGATATTTTGCAGGTGCTGACCTTTGTGCAGCAGCAACAGGTGATCCACCGTGACCTCAAGCCCTCCAACCTAATTCGTCGTAGGCAGGATCACAAGGTCGTCGTGATTGACTTTGGGGCGGTCAAGCAGGTCAGCACGCCCAACTTTGATTTAGAAACCGGACTCAGCAATATCACGATTTCGATCGGCACGCAGGGCTATATGCCCAATGAGCAGCTAGCTGGCAAGCCAAAATTTTGCAGCGATGTCTATGCCGTTGGCGTACTGGCCATCCAGATGCTCACTGGCATTCACCCGCGCCATATTGGTGAAAACGAGCAGGGCGAAATTGCTTGGCATGACTGCATCAGCCCAACGGCTCAGATCGATTCCGACTTGATCGAAGTGCTCGATCGGATGGTGCGCTACGACTTTCGGCAGCGCTATGTAGATGCCGCAGAGGCGCTCAGCGCGTTTGAAGCCCTGCCTGCCGCCCTCACTGAAAACCCAGAGGATCACCAGCCGCTGCCCGTAGCCACCAGTTCCACCAGCTCCAGCGGCACCGCAATTCAGTCTGCCTCCACCAGTCCTCAGACGCATACAAATTACCAGCTTGAAACGGCAACCAGCTTCAGCGGCCAGCTTGCCAAGGGCAATATCGAATACAGCCGGGGGCGGGCGGTGGGACTGCCGGAAGGCGAGCCAATCTCCACTGCCGTCTGGCCGTCTGGCGAGGCGCAGAATCGCGGCATCAAGACTGGGCTGACGCAGGCAGTCGGCCGACATTACAACCTGGGCACCGATATGACCACCCGCCCCGGCTCAACCGGCTGGCGACGCATCCTGCATCCCTGGTCAATCGTCGGTCTGATGTCGGCAGGATTATCGCTGCTGATGGCGCAGAGCCTGCTCTCTCGTTCCGAGCTGCCCCAACGCTCGACCGACAAGGCCACAACCGCGCTGATTGCCCCACTCGACAAAAACGCTCCTCCCGAACAGCAGGTGGCCTCGCTGCTTGAACAGGCTCAGAACTTTGAGCGCCAGAATCGCGATGATGCCGCTCTAGAAGCCTATGCCCAAGCCGTCAAGCTCAAGCCCGATCCGGCAACCTTAGTCGCCCAGGCTAACTTGATGCGGCGGCAGCAGCAGTATGACCAGGCGATCAAAGCCTACGATCAGGCAATTCGGCTCCAGCCAGACACAGCCGAAGCTCATGCCGGACGTTGCGAAACGTTCAACCAGCTCCAGCGTCCTGAAGATGCGCTGGTTTCTTGCAGTGACGCGCTGGCCTACCGCCCCAATTATCCTGAAGCGCTCTGGGGGCAGGGCAATGCTCGAATGCTGCAAAGTCGCCCTTATGACGCGCTGAAGCTTTACGAAGAGGTGACGGTCAAAAGTCCTAAATTTGCTCCCGGCTGGGTGAAGCGGGGGGTAGCGCTCCAGGCGTTAGGGCGCTCGGCAGAGGCTTTAGTGGCGCTGGATCAGGGGATTAAGCTGGATCGAGACTCTGCTGAAGCCTGGATTACCAAAGGTGAGGCGCTGCTAAATCTCCAGCGCTACGATGCGGCGTTGACGGCGCTGGTCAAAGCCGATCAGCTTCAGCCCGACGACCCGATGGTGCAGAAGCTCAGACAGCAGGCCAAAAATAAGGCAAAATAGCGGCATTGAGCCTGAAAGCTTGGCTCTAACTGGCTCTGGAGCATCGGGTGCAAATGGGAGAAGATTGGCAGGTGCGCTTTGCAGTTTTGCACGATATTCTGGTGCTCACCTGGGGGCTCAATGCGTTTAACTGGCTAGTGCTCAACCAGGCGATGAACTGGCTGGGGATTCGGCCTCGGACTCTGGTCGGGCTATTTGGCATTTTTTTTGCGCCCCTGCTGCACCGCGATCTTCAACATCTGTTTGGCAACTCGATTAGCTTTATGGCGCTGGGCTGGCTGCTGCTGCTGCATGGTCAAGCTAACTTTTGGCTGGTTTCTGTCGTGGTAGTGCTGACCAGCGGGCTGGGAGTCTGGCTGTTTGGGCGGGGGGAATATCAGCTCGCGCCCGATCAGCCAGCCGCCATTGAAATTGTGCATATCGGAGCCAGCGGCGTGATCTTCGGCTATCTCGGCTTTTTGCTGTTTGGCAGCCTGTTTGATCGCAATCCGCTGGCGCTGCTGCTGTCGCTGACGGTAGGCGTGTTTTACTGGAATCTACTGCCCGGTATTCTCCCCAAGCAGTTTGGGATTTCCTGGGAGGCGCATCTGTTTGGTTTTTTGGGCGGTATCTTGGCGGCCTGGTTTTTGCCAATCTTGGAGGCGGGCGCTCGCCACTAGAAGCATCTTCCAGACATCCCCCCTGAGCGCCCAGCTTTCCCTTAAACTACCTTAAACTAGAGTAGTAACCCGGAGAGAACCTGATGACAGAATCTACAGAAGCTCGCCAGCTCATGCAGTCTGCCTACGAGAACCGCTATACCTGGGACAAGAGCTTCCCCGGCTACAGCGCCAACGTGCAGTTTAAGACAGGCGACCAAACTTATCAAGGCAAAGTGCGGGTCAACCCTGACCTCAGCGCTGAGGTGATGGAAGTTGCCGATGAAGCAGCGCTCAAGGCCATCAAAGGCCAGCTATTTGAGGTGGCGATTCACCGCATCCGCCGCAGCTTTGAAGAAACCCACGGCAAAAATAGCTTTAGCCTGGGTGAAACGGACGAGACGGGCGCGGTCGAAATTATTGTCGGCGGCAAGTCTGAGGGCGACCGCTACAAAATTCGCAGCAATGAAGTCTGCATGGTGCATCGCAATATCCACGGCATTGTCGTCACCATCGATACGCAGAGCAGTCACGACACGGGCGCGGGCTACCTGTCGCATCAGTATCACTCGGTCTATCGCGACCCCAAAACAGGCGAAATCAAAGGCGAGCAGGACTACGAAGATATCTACGAGCCAGTGGGCGGCTACCAGATTTTGACCAGCCGCACAATCAACTCCATTGAAGACGGCCAGCCCATGGTTTCTGAGTTCAGCTTCTCCAACGTCAAGCTGCTTCAGCCGGCTCTGGTCTAGTTCATTCCAGCAGTTTCAGTTAATACGAGGTAAATTATGGAAGCATTAGCGTTAACCAACGACAACGTTGAAAAAGTTCTAGACGATCTGCGCCCCTACCTGATGTCAGATGGCGGCAACGTGGAGCTAGTCGAGATTGATGGCCCCATCGTCAAGCTCCGCCTGCAGGGAGCCTGTGGATCTTGCCCTAGCTCAGCGATGACGCTGAAAATGGGCATTGAGCGACGGCTGCGCGAATTTATCCCTGAGATTGTGGAAGTTGAGCAGGTGTTCTAGACCTGTCGTTGAGATTAAATAAAGAGATTAAAAAAGGGCTGAGGGAGATAATTCCACTCAGCCCTTTCTTTTAGATCATCCCGACTTAAAGCTCGGCCTCAACAGGCGAAACTTCTTCTTCAGCAATCTCTTCTTCACCAGAGCTTGGTAGTAGCCAGCTCAGCAGAATCGCCGTCAGGCCGCCCGTTGAGATACTAGAGCCAAACAGGTTCTTGATCAGCGGCGGCTTGTCGTTGAAGATTTCTGGGGCGTAGATTACGCCTAGCCCCATCGCCAGAGAGACCGCCACAATAATCATTGAGCGCCGATCCAGTTTGGCCGAGGAGACAATGCTTAAGCCCGCAACGGCGATTGAGCCAAACATGACGGTGGTTGCACCGCCTAAGACGGGCTGCGGAATTGCCTGAAAAATACCGCCGATAATGGGAGACAAGCCCAAGATGGCAAAGATGCCCGCCACGTAGAAGCCGACATAGCGACTGCCCACGCCCGTCATTTGAATTACGCCGTTGTTTTGGCTAAAGGTCGTGTTGGGGAAGGTATTGAGCACAGCCGCAATGGCTGAGTTTACGCCGTCGCCCAGCACGCCGCCTTTAATGCGCCGCACGTAGGTCGAGCCAGAAACTGGCTCCCCGGACACGGCTGAGGTGGCTGTCAGGTCGCCGACTGTTTCAATGGCCGTCAGCACGTAGAGCAGAATGAACGGCAGGAAGGCTCCTAGATCAAAACTCATGCCATAGCGGAACGGAATGGGCGGGCTGATGATGGCAAGTTTGCCCAAGATACTCAGATCGACCATACCCATAAAAGCAGAGACGATGTAGCCAACCGTCAGGCCAATCGCAATGGCTCCCATGCGGAGAAACCGATTTTTTGAGGTCGTCAAGAGCACTACAATCAGCAGTACGCCACCCCCTAACAGCAGGTTTTGCACACTGCCAAACGTGCCGTTCTTTTGAGCTATTGTGCCGCCAGCTAGGCTGATAATGCCAGTTTTGATTAAGCCTAAGCCAATAATCATCACCACTGTACCTGAAACGACCGGGGTGATAATCTTGTCCATGAGATGCAGAAAGCGGCTGAGAATAATTTCGACCGCTGCGCCAAAAAAACACACTCCAAAAATCAGCGCCAGCGCCTGTTCAGGCGTGCGTCCACCCTGAACCGCTACCGTACCGACCCCGATAATTGGCCCCAGAAAGGCAAAGCTTGTGCCCTGCAAGCTGAGCAGCCCAGAGCCGACCGGGCCAATTTTTCTGCACTGAATGAAGGTACAGATCCCAGATGCAAACAGCGACATACTGATGATGTAGCTGGTGTTGGCTGGATCGAGTCCCAGACTACCCGCAATGATTAACGGCGGCGTAATAATTCCGACAAAAGCCGCCAGCACATGCTGAAATGCCACGAAAATCGCCTCTGGTACGGGAGGCTTATCATTGAGGCCATAAATCAACTCGCTAGAGGGGCGTCGCTCAACTCTAGCCGCTCTATCCTCTGTAATCGAACTCTGGTTCAACTCGGTCATGGCCACCTATCTATCTATAGCAATAGTGAATGAACTGAAGTATCATTTCTTGTGCGCAATCTACAGATGAAGGAAAGATTCCCTTAATCGAGACACAGCATCTAGCCGGTAAAACAGTCTTCCAAAAACCTTGGAGTCATGATTTTCGTATACGGTATACCAGTCTATGGGAGTGTTTTGTGTTGAGAGTTACAGTTCTTAAGTCTTGGTATAAGAATATCTGGGTGCAGCTTCTGGTTAGTTCTATCTTGTTGCTAGTGGCTAGTCCAGTTTTGGCTCAGCCGCTACAGATTGCTCAGTTGTTGCCCACTCAAGCACCAGCTCAAGCACCAGAAACTGAGGTGGAAGCCGAGGTGGAAGCCAGTGATGCTGATGAAGCTCAGATCGAAGAAATTGCCGAGCGGTTCATTGATCTCATTGCGGCAGGTCAGGTGGAGCAGGCCAGAGAGCTATTGAACCCAACGCTCAAAGCTGGCTGGACGCTAGATCAGATGCAAGATGACTGGGATCGTCTACAGCGGATCACAGGCCAATACCAGCGCAGAGTCAAAACTCAGGTCGCTAGCGGCAATTTAGTGCTGATTGACCTAGAGTTTGAGCAGGCAACTGACAATCTGTTTGTGATCTTTGATGACCAGCAGCAGATCCAGGGCGTTGACTTTCCGCTCCAGCTGCCGCGCCTCTAAATCAAGCATTCTGGCAGGCTAATTAACGTTGGTTTCATCCACCGGACTGCTGCCCAACTCCTGCGGCAGCATCGGGAACACCTTACGCACCAAAGCTTTCATGCCGGTGTCAGTATCCTGGACTTCTTTTTTAGCCTCAGCGACAGCTAGCTCCCAGGCAGGCGCAAAGCCGGGTGAGCTGACAGTCATGATCCGTAGCGCTCTGTCCCAAACTTGCAAGGTTTTTAGCTCTGCGCGACCGGGTTTATTAGAGAGCGTGCCAACCGTAGTGCGGAGGTTTTCGTTTTCCTGCCGCAAGCGCTTCAAGTCCTGCTGCATCTCCTCGTAGCCTCTGGCGTTAATGCTGAGCTGGGTTTGCAGATGCTTTTTGAGATCCTCCAGCTCGCCCTTGAGCGTCGATTTATCGCGCAGTTTGTTGATCCAGGTGCCGAGCGCGATGATTAGCCCCAGACCCAGACCCGAACCAAAAATTGTGGGATCAAATTCCATGGCTTTACCTCAGCGTTTTGAGCGTCTCTTGTTGAATATCTGACAGGCAAAAGGCTCCGCCGCAGCCAGCAGAGCCTCTCTCTCAAAGTAGCGAATCAGCCCGCCTAGCCGATCAATTCCTTGACTTTCTTCATAATTCCAGCCGGGTCAATGCCCTGATGCGGAAACTGCTCCCACAGTCCCCCGCAGCCTTCCTCATGCGTGCCCAGGTATCCAAATTTGGGGCTATAGCCGCGCTCCAGTAGCCAGGTGCCAAAGCGGCTACCCAACCCCGTTTTGCGGTTAAAGGCTTCCACCGTCAGCACAAAGGGAGCCTTGCCAATCTTGGCCATCATCTCTTCGTCCACCACGTTCAGAGTTGACTTGTTGACCACGCCCACCTCAATACCCTCTTGCTTCAGGCGCTCCGCCGCATCCACAGCCCGGTACAGTGCATCGCCAAAGGCTACGATATAGCCCGCGCTGCCTTCGCGCACCAGCTCATCTTTGCCAGGAACGAAGCTGTAGCCTTCACCATGCAGCAGGTTGCCGCTGCCGTCTAGCAAGTACGGGGTTTTGGAGCGGGTGGAAAAGATGAATCGCAGTCCAGGCTGGTGGAAGACGGCCTCAACGCAGGCTTTCATCTGACCCGCATCGGCTGGGAAGTAGAGCTTGGTGTCATAGCCATCGTCTAGGCCGTTATCGGCAAAGAAGTTGTTGATGCCGAAGTGGCAGGTGTTGTCGGCCATATCGTCAATGCCGGAATGCGAGAAATGGCAGAGCAGATTCGAGAAGTTGAGCCGCGCCATTGTGATCTCGGAGATGCACATCTCTAGGAAGGCCGCAAAGGTGGCAAAGATGCCCTGCTTGCCCTGCTCCATGCCGAAGCCTGCTGCCGCCGAGAGGTTGCCGCGCTCCATGATTCCAGAGGGAATGAATACTTCTGGATGCGCGTCGTGGATTTTCTTGAGGCCGCAGGAGCCTTCTAGGTCGCTGTCCACCACCAGCACCTTTGCCTTGCGATCAGCCTCGCTCATCTTGCCCAGCATCCCCACCACTGCGTCCCCAAAGACGTTGCGATTCGAGTCCCACTGGTCGCTAGAGCCTTGGAATGCATAGTCCTGCTTCGGCTTTTCGATGCCCTTCAGATATTCAACGGCGGCAGTATGACCCCGCTTTTCCAGGTACTCCAGCGCCAGCTTCACTGAGATGACATCATGGCCGTGGTTGGAGCCTTCTAGCCCTTCAATGCCGGGGCACATCGGACGCTTACAGATCACCGCCACCGGGCCGGGGGTGCTGATTGCCTCGCAGATCTGAGCGTAAAGGCTGTCGATATCTTCGCCGTCCACCGTCAGCACCTTCAGGCCGTGACCCGTCAGGGTTTTTTCGACGCTGTAGCCGGGGAGATATTTGGAAGGATGTCCGGCAATCGTCACGTCGTTGTCGTCGATGATCAGCTTGACATTGATATGCTGCGCTACGGCTAACCGCGCCGCTTCGGCATCGTTGCCTTCCTGCTGCGAGCCATCCGAGCCGAGACAGAACACAGCCTTGCCAGGGTTGGCCAGCGCCACGCCGTTGACGTAAGGCCACATATGCCCCAGCCGCCCTGAGCTGAACTTGACACCGGGAGTTAAGCCGAGTTCGGGGTGTCCCGGCAGCTTGGAGTTGGCCTGCCGATAGTGCATCAGCTGCTCGGCAGGCATGGCTTTAGCCAGCACCGACATGAGATACTGCGTGCCCACCCGATGTCCGGCTTCGTCAAAGAAAATCGGCACGAACTGATCAGGCTGGCTGTGAAACAGCGCGTCGAGAATCATCACTTCGGGCACGGTGTCGTAAGGGCCACCCGTATGGCCACCCACGCCGCTGGCGGCGCCCGTCGCGGTGAAGAACACAATCGCGTCGCGGCAGAGCTGGATATTGGCCTTGAGGCTGCTGCGCTGCTCGTCGGTTAGCTTTGAGACGCTGGGGTCAAGCTTGACAGGTTTGTAGGCGCTGAGGTCGATGGGGAAGCGGGTCGTCATAGCAGGCTCCTAGTATGAGGCAAAATTAGCTGTGGTGCGATATGGCAGGGGGCACCATCAGCTTCGGCAGTCAGCTCAGGCAGAGTGAGCCTACGCTGATGGTAGGAAATAGGCTGTGCAAATGCAAGGCTACTGGACTACAGAGACTTGTCTAGCTTTATTAAATCAAGCTTCTGTCACTGGCGCTGAAAGCGTTTGGGTTGAACTGATGTCTCTGGCTAGTCTCAGTGGAGCACAAGTCCTAACGACTGATCCCCCTAGCCTTTCACCTTTGTTGTCAGCTTACCAGGGGTTCGGCGCGCCATGCGAACCGTGTAGGGCAGTACGCCCACCATCAACGCAAAGGCTTCGTCGGGAATCCGGGCAATTGTGTCTTGGTCAAAGTAGGTTTCAAACTGGGTCAAAATCATCTGCGCGCGCTGAATGGGCAGTGATTTATCGGTGACCTGCTGGGTGAGCTTGATCCACTGCCGCCGAATCAGGTAGGCGTTCTGGCGCTCTTGATTGCTGTCAGGACGGAGCAGCGACAGCCTGCCCATCGGGATGACGCGCTGACAGTCCATATCGAGTAGACCACCAATTGCCGCACCTGGCCCTGCAAACTCGGTGTGAAATGGCTTGCATAGAATCACGCCGTTGCGCTGGCGACCGTTCACCATCCAGACTTGGCCGCTACGAATGCAGTCTAATAGTTCTTCAGTAGTCACGCCTTCAAGGGTTGACGGCAAGGAATCGGCATCTAGCGAGTCTTTTGATCGGGATAAGGCTGAGGTTGGAATAGCTTTTCCTGACTCGGCACTGGACAAATCTTGGGGCAAATCTTGGGGCAAATCTTGGGGCGAATCTTGATTCAGGTCTGTGGAACCCATCTGAGTCTGCCCTGCTCGCAAGTCTTTGACCTCAGCCTCAGATGCTGACGCTTGGGTGGATGCTTGAGCTAATTCAGTCGCCAGTTTAACTTGGGTCACTTCAGCCAGGTTGTTCGCGAGGTTAATCAAGATTGATTTAGAAGCGGCGGCAGAGGCGCTCAATCAACTCATTGGGCAGGAGGGGGGCGAGAGGGGAAAAGATGAACGAGTAGCTACATTTTAGGGTATTCACCTGAAGCGCGCTCAGTAGAAGCATCAAGAGATGTTGAAGAGCAGATGAAGATCGATTTGTTTTTGGTCTCAACTGTGAGTTAGAGATGAAGAGGGCAAATTTCTGGGCAGATTTCTAGGCAAATTTCTGGGTAAATTTCTGGGCAAATTGCGAAATCAATGCTGCGGCTACTCCCGAAGATTGAGCCACCGGATGACTTCTCGTCGGCATCCTCGCCTACAATTATGAAGAAATTGTGTGAAAGAATCTTGTGAAGAAAACTGTGGAGAAAACCGTGCAGAGCCAAATCTATGCGGAAGTTCTGCCCAGAATGCTCTCAAGCGTTCTCTCCAGCAGACAGCGGAGTCAAAACTGTGGTGTTTAAGGTGGGGTTGCTGGGGTTAGGCACGGTCGGAACAGGCACGGCTGAGATTTTGCTAAATCCGGCGGGGCGGCATCCGCTGCTGCAAGAGATCAAAATTCATCGGGTGGGACTGCGTCAGCTCGACAAGCCGCGTCAGATTCAGCTGCCTGCTGACCTGCTCACCACCGATCTAGAGGCAATTGTGACCGATCCTGAAGTCGATATTGTGGTTGAGGTGATGGGCGGACTAGAGCCAGCCCGCTCGCTAATGCTGCAAGCGATTGCCCAGGGCAAGCATGTCGTCACGGCCAACAAAGCCGCGATTGCCCGATACGGCGACGAGATTTTCACGGCGGCGAATGCGGCGGGAGTCTATGTGCTGCTAGAGGCAGCAGTCGCGGGCGGCATCCCGGTGATTGAGCCATTGAAGCAGTCGCTCTGCGCCAACCGGATTCAGGCCATCACGGGCATCATCAACGGTACTACAAACTATATCCTGAGCCGAATGCAGGCCGAGGGCAGCGATTTTGAGCAGGTGCTCGCTGACGCGCAGGCACTTGGCTATGCTGAAGCCGACCCGACCGCCGACGTGGACGGACTCGATGCGGCTGACAAAATCGCGATTCTGGCCTCGCTGGCGTTTGGCGGCAGGATCAAACTGCCAGAAGTTTACTGCGAAGGCATTGGCAAGATTAGCGCGGCAGATATTGCCTACGCCGAGCGCCTAGGCTTTGTGATCAAGCTGCTGGCTACAGCCCGCCGTGCCGCGATCGACGCGCCAGCCGACGCGCCGCTGCAAGTCCGCGTTCACCCAACGCTGCTGCCCAAAACCCATCCGCTGGCCAGCGTCAACGGCGTTTATAACGCGATTTTGATTGAAGGCGACCCAATTGGTGAGGTGATGTTTTTTGGCCCTGGAGCCGGAGCCGGACCAACCGCCAGCGCTGTCGTCGCTGATATTTTAAACGTGGCCGCCATTCTCAAGGTCGGTCGAGCGGCAGGCTCAACGGCAGCGCTCCCTGACGGCACGCCGCTGCTCGATCCGCTGCTGGCTTGCTCGCACCAGAGCTACTGCGAAATCGCCCCGATCGAAGCGCTCGTGACGCGCTTCTACGTGCGGTTTTTGGTCAAAGACAGCCCCGGCGTGATTGGCAAGCTAGGCAGCTGCTTTGGTGAGCATCAGGTCAGCCTCGAATCGGTCGTGCAGATTGGCCGTCGCGATCAGATGGCCGAAATTGTGGTGATCACGCATGACGTGCGCGAAGCCAACTTCCGGCAGGCGCTAGCCGCAATCGAACAGTTTGATCTGCTGAGGCAGATTTCTAGCGTGCTGCGCGTGCTTTAGCGAGGCTGACACTCAGTTTTCGCTGGCTACTCTGCGCGCAGGCGCGTCACCTTCAGCGTAAACTGCCCCACGCCCTGCCCAGCATAAGGATTGACTCGGATAATGTAGTTGCCAGGTTGGGTGATGCGGGCGAACAGCATTGAGTTGGTTGAGCCATCTGGCGCATCGTCGTTTTCAGCCGCCGTGGTGCCATCCGGCCCTAGTAGCGTAATAATGGTGTCGAATTGCTCGGAGGTCAGATCCATCACCACCTGCTCACCGCCCTTAAAGCTAATCAGATAGTCGCGCGCAAAGCCACCGCTGCCTGTCGGGATATCTTTGTCGGTCAGACTGTCTGTCACCTGGCCGTTTTCAGGTAGCGGAATCGGATTGTAAAGCGCCTGAGCGCCAGCAGTTTGGGCAATGGCGACTGCACCCACCAAACTCAGCAGGCTGGTCAGTAGGCGACCTGTCAGCCCGGTTGCTGTCACGACCGGAGCGCGGAAAGAAGCAGGGAGAGCCACTAAGGGAGCGTTGAGCTTAGACACCACAGAATTCCTCATATATAACGGCTATATTTTGCCAACGTGAAAATGCTAAAAGCAGAAATGCTAAAAGCAGAAATCGCTTGTCAATTATGACCGATCTACCCGGTTCTGCCGACTCTGCCTCACCTGATTGCGGCCAAAGCTGACTACACTAGAGATGCTGTTTCGCTCTCGTCTCTGCTATTCTGTTTTGCCGAGGAACCCCTATGTCCCACACCGTTGAAGTCTATACCTGGAGCAGCTGCCCCTTCTGTATCCGCGCCAAGGCTCTGCTCGATAAAAAAGGCGTGACGTACACTGAACACTGCATTGATGGCGATGAGCCAGCCCGCGCCAAAATGTCTGAGCGAGCCAACGGCAGGCGTTCAGTGCCGCAAATCTTCATTGACGATCAGCATATTGGCGGCTGCGACGACCTCTATGCGCTAAACGCCAAGGGTGGACTCGATCCGCTGCTGGCTGGCTGATTTGGGCTGGCTGATTTGGGCTGGCTGATTTGGGTTAACTGGAGAACCGCGTGAATCTGATTTTCATCATTGATCCCATCGAACGGCTGGATCCCGGCCATGACAGCAGCGTTGCCATGATGGAGGCAGCGCAGGAAAAAGGTCATCAAGTCTGGATCACGCAGGCTGAGCATCTGAGCGTGATTGACGGCAAGGCTTGGGCGCTGGCTTGCCCAGTGCAGCTTCAGCCCGTCGAGCTAGTGGCAGGACGGTGGGTCGCGCCACAGCCCTGGTTTAGCCTGGAGCCAAGCCGCCTGATTTGCCTGGAAGAGACTGGCGCAGTGTTCATGCGGACTGACCCGCCCGTGAACATTCCCTACCTCTACGCCACCTACATCCTGGATGCCGTAGACCGCACCAAAACGCTGGTGGTGAATGCGCCAGCTGGCCTGCGTGCCGCCAACGAAAAGATGTATGCGCTGCAATTTAAGGACGTAATGCCTGAAACTATCGTCAGCCAGGACAAGCAGGTGATCCGGCGATTCGTGGAGCAGCATGGGGCGGCAGTGATCAAACCGTTGGGCGGCAAGGCGGGCGAAGGCATTTTGCTGATTACCCCGGAAGATCGCAACTTCAATTCGCTGATCGAAATCAGTACGCTTGGCCGCATCCCTGTCATGGTGCAGGCTTACCTGCCCGCTGCCAAAGAGGGCGACAAGCGGATTATTTTGCTGGACGGTGAGCCAGTTGGAGCCGTCAACCGCGTTCCGACAGGCCAAGAGTTTCGCGGCAACATGGCGGTGGGCGGCAAGGCCGATAAAGCTCAGATCAGCGAGCGTGAACGCCTGATCTGTGAGCATGTGGCTCCTGCCCTCAGAAGGGACGGCCTGTATTTTGTCGGTCTCGACGTGATCGGCGGCTATCTCACCGAGATCAACGTCACTAGCCCGACCGGTATCCGCGAAATCGATCGGCTCGATGGCCTGCGACTTGGCCTGCGGGTCATCGACTGGGTCGAGCAAAACCTCCCCAAACCGTAACCCAAGCAGCCCCGATTGTAGAAGTATCATATAATACGATCTCTCGATTTTGCTTCGAGTAGCTTCGTAACAGTCGAGGGCTTTTCTGGCGCTTTCTGCTGGGAATGATATCTTCATGGAATCTAGAGGACAATCAGATGAGCCAGTCGCCTGATGATCTGCTGAGAGATGATTTGCTGAAACCAGCCCTGCTGAATCTGGATCGAGCGAGCCTGAATCGGCGCAGGTTTATGAGCAAGCTGATTCAGTATGGCGGACTCGCCGTCGGCAGCGGTGTGCTAACAGCCTGCGCTGGCCAACCTACGAGTCAAACTACGAGTCAAGCCCCTGATCCGGCGGCCAGCAGTCCGGCAGCTAGCCCCAGCGGCGAACTCAAAAAAATCACCTACGGCACCAACTGGTATGCCCAGGCCGAGCATGGCGGCTTCTACCAGGCAGTCGCTACCGGCATCTATAGAGACTATGGGCTGGACGTGACGATCAAGATGGGCGGGCCGCAGGTGAACGGCACGCAGCTTTTAATGGGCGGCGCGATTGACTTTTTTATGGGCTATGTCTCGGATGCAATCAAGGCCGTGCAGGAAAACATTCCGAAAGTCACCGTCGCGGCCATGTTCCAAAAAGACCCGCAGGTGCTGCTAGCGCATCCCGAAAGCAAGGCCAAGTCGCTGGCCGATCTCAAAGACCGACCGACCTTTATTGGCGCTGCCGCCAACACAACCTTCTGGCCCTTTTTAAAGGCTAAATTCAGCTACAGCGATGCCCAGAAGCGCCCCTACAACTTCAACCCTGCCCCGTTTTTGGCTGATAAAACTGCGGTGCAGCAGGGCTATCTCAGCTCTGAACCGCTGGCGATTAGAAAAGAAGGGGGCTTCGAGCCGCTAGTTTTTTTGCTGGCCGACTACGGCTACGATCCCTATTCCACCACCATTGAATGCAAGCAGTCGCTCGTTGACCAAGATCCTGATCTGGTGCAGCGCTTTGTTGATGCCTCGATTAAAGGCTGGTACAGCTATCTAAATGGCGATCCGGCTCCAGCCAATGCACTGATTAAGCAAGATAATCCAGAAATGACGGATGAGCAGATTCAGTACAGCATTGAGAAAATGAAAGAGTATGGAATTGTGGTTTCTGGCTCGGCAGAAACGCAAGGCATTGGCTCGATGACCGACGAACGCTGGAAGTCGTTCTTTGACACCATGTCTGGAGAGGGAATTTTCCCCAGCAGCCTAGACTACAAAAAAGCCTACACGCTGAAATTTGTGAACAAAGGCGTGGATGCCTACAAGAGCTAGCGCTAAGCAGGTGGTTTAGTTCTTCGGCGCGCTTTCTAGTTTCAGAGGCCTTGAGATGACAGCGGCAATTACGCTCAGCAACGTCAGCAAGATCTATAACAACGGCACAACGGCGCTGCAAGATCTGAATCTCAGCGTTGAGGACGGCCAGTTTGTGAGTTTGCTGGGGCCTTCAGGCTGCGGCAAGAGCACCGTGCTGCGGATCATTGCGGGGCTGGGGCAGATGAGCAGCGGTACCCTCTACTGGGGCGATGACCGGATCAAGCAGCGTCTTGCCTTTGTGTTCCAGGAAGCGGCGCTGATGCCTTGGGCGACGGTGGAAAACAACGTGCGACTGCCGTTGAAGCTGGCTGGCGTTTCGCAGGCGGAGGCGACAAAACTGGTGGCAGAGACGCTGCGGCTAGTTGAGCTAACTGGCTTTGAGCGCGCCTATCCCCGCCAGCTGTCGGGCGGCATGAAAATGCGGGTGTCGATTGCGCGGGCGCTGGTGACAAAGCCGGAGCTGCTGCTGATGGATGAGCCGTTTGGAGCGCTAGACGAAATGACCCGCAGCCGCCTCAACAGCGATCTGCTGGCGCTTTGGCAGCAAAAGCAGTGGACGGTGGTGTTTGTCACCCACAATATCTATGAGGCTGTCTACCTCTCAAATCGGGTGGTGGTGATGGCGGCGCGTCCGGGGCGAGTGGTCGCTGATTTGCCGATTGACGTACCCTACCCGCGCACCGAAGCCTTCCGCACCACGCCCAGCTTTAACGCCTACTGCCGCCAGATTTCAGCAGCGCTAGCTGAAGCCGCAGAGCCAGCGACAGCCGAGTTTAGCTAGCCTAGGCAGGATTGCGGACTCTAGCTTCAATTTCTGCAAGCGTGGTCAGTACTAGCCGCTTGGCTTCTAGCTTCCAGCCCCATTTCTGTACGCCAATTGCGACCGCTGTGCCGGTGACGGTCGCCAGCAGATCAATGGGCTGCATGAAAGAAATCCCCAGCAGCAGCCCCAGTCCGGCAATCCCCCAAAACGGCAGCGCCACGGTCTGTCGCTGAGTTTCGATCAGTTTAGCAAGGCCGCCCGTGGGCAGCTCGGCCTCCAGCTGAGCCTTGACCTGTTGCTGCTCGGCTGCACTCACTGAAAGGCCAATTTTCTGGCGCAGCTTCTCAATTTTGCGAGCCTCCGTGCTGTATTGCGTCAGCTCATCTTCTGCCATTAGAATCAGCCGTTCGTATTGTCCCAAGGCTTTACCTCTTGCAAGTTGCGTCTCTTCTAGCCTATCGCCCCATCTCGCCTTAAGATCAGCAAGATGCCTTTGATTTACCAGTCGCTCCAATCCCTATGTCCCTTAAAGCCTCCCAGATCCACGAGATTCTCAACAGCAAGCGCGACGAATTTGCGGCCTTTAGTCAGGCGACAGGGCGACAGTTGCAGAACTACCGTGCCGTGCTGGAGAGCTTTTGTGCGGAGGGAGAGCCAGAACTTCAGGCGCGCTCCGCCCAGCATCCGGCCAACTTGGGGGCAAGATTGCTAGAGCCGCTGAGCGAGGCCAAGATGGGGATTATGCCGTTTGGCTGCATCTGGCAAAATCGGGAGCAAAGTCTGGCCTGGGTGAAGCAGCGGCTGACTGGCATCACCACCTTTGCAGTGGACGGCTCGCAGATCTATCCCGGCAAAGACCTGTCCATTCCAATTGCGTTGGTGCAGATTGGCTGGTTTGAAAACCCGCATTTACCCACGGGCGAATACGAGAAAGACGTGGCGATTGACGTGATGACCCCCACCGATCTGCGCGCCGGACATAGCGGCGATCCGGTTGATCGGCAGGTGAACATGCGCCGCTTTCAGATGGAAACTGAGCGGCTGATGGACTATATCCGGACGCATCCCCAAGCCACCGATCGGCTGGTCTTTCTCGACGGTTCGCTGGTGGCCACCTTCGCGCAGCTCTTTGAGGAAAAGGTGCGGCGCTTCTACGTCGAATGCCTGCTTGATCTGCTGGAGGCCAGCCAAACCTATCGCGTTCCCCTCGTGGCCTATATCGACACTTCATATGCTCAAGATCTGGCCGTGATGCTGCGAACGCTCTACGATCTGCCGGAATCACAGTCGATTCATGACGCGCAGCTTGTCAATAAATTTATGAAATGGGGCGACCGAACGGCGATGCTGCGCTGCCAGCGGTCTGGCATTTTGGCAGACTACGAAAACCAGGCTGACCAGATTGCCTTCACCTACCTCAAAACCAACCGCGATAGCTATCCTGCCCGTCTGGAGATGCCGCTCTGGATGGTGGAAGCGGGTCTGACCGAGCGCGTCATCGACTGGGTGCGGGGCGAGGTAATTATCGGCAGCGGCTACCCCTACGTGATTGAAACAGCCGATCAGACTGCCGTTTTGCAAGCTGACGACCGCCAAAACTTCTTTCGCGTTTTGCAAGACTGGGCGGATGAAGCGGATCTGAACCTGCGCTTCTCCCGCAAAATGATTAGCAAAGTTCGGCGCAGATAGAGCTGATACCCGCGCAAACAAAATAGTGCGACGGATAGTGCGACGGCTACAATCTACTGCTTTACAAAACTTTAGATTGATCGAGCGTCGTTTTTAGCAAACCTTGCTATCCTCCCAAGGATGCATCGCTCTGGTGCATTCGGCTTTCTCTTTTTGCCCGGATATTTAGCCGGATTGCGATTGATGGTTGCTCAGCTTGACAATGCCATGACTGCCTGTGAGCAAGCGCTGCAAGATGGCTTAGGGCTGGCCGAAGCCTGCCGGGCGCTGGGCTATCTGCTGCAAAGCTTGGGCTGGTTTCGGGAGGCTGTGCTCTGGCAGAGTCGCTCAGTCGAGCGGCAGATCAACCCGGTGCGGCTCTACACCGACTTGGGGGCGCTGCGTGCCAAACAGCGACAGTGGCCAGCCGCCATTGCCACCTACGAGCAGGCGCTCAGGCTGAATGCCAAAGACGCTGAGGCGCATCGCAGTTTGGCTGGCATCTACGCCCAGCTTGGCCAGCGCCAAGAAGAGGTCGCCTATCGCTATCGAGCGGTGGTGCTGAAGCCCGCTTGGGCAACCCCCAGCAATCAGCTCACACTTGGAAATGCCCTGATTCAACTCGATAAAATGCCTGAAGCCATTGACTGCTACCAGCGAGCGATCCGCCTCCAGCCCGATCTCTACGAAGCACATTACAATTTGGCCGTTGCCGAAACCTACCGAGAGAACTGGCAGGCGGCCAAGCAGGCGTTTCAGCAGGTGCTCAAGCTCAACCCCAACCATGCGGAATCCCACTATGGCCTGGGTAAATTGGCTGAGCGCACTGACCAGCTCAAACCCGCTGCGGCTTACTACTGGCGCGCCATTCAGCTCAACCCCAACTTTGCCGCCGCTTATTTTAGCCTGGGCGAGATCCTGGTGCGACTGCGCTACTGGGACAAGGCTCTGCCCGTCTGCTACCGAGCGGTACAGCTCAATCCTGAACTGTCTTGGGCTTATTACAATCTGGGCTATGTGCTGCTGAAACAGCAAAATTGGCGGCCTGCCTTTGCAGCGCTGTACCGAGCCCAAAAGCTCAACCCGGACTTTGTTTGGACTTACTATTACTTGGCTCAAGTCTTGCTGCACCAAAAGCAGTGGGAGAAGGCCACTGCGGTCTTGATGACGATGCTGCAAATGCAGAGCGATTTGGCAGCCATCTATCCCAAACTTGGCTACGCGCTGCGCGCTCAGGCCGATCAGCTAGGCTTGAAGCCGATGATCCTGGCCTATCGACAAAATATGCCGCTTCAGGCCCAATATCGCCAGCCTGAATTTTATGTCGAGATAGCGGGCAAGTTCATGCAGTGTAAGCAGTTTGCGGCAGCGACAATTTTCTACAGCCTAGCGCTGCTGAATCGTCCGCAGGATGCCGATCTGCGCCTGAAAGCTCAGCAGGCGCTGGCTGAGCAAAAGCAGCTGGAGCGAGAAATTGCCGACCACCGCCTGCAAATTGAGCAAAATCCGGGCTATCACTGGCTCTGCTCGCATCTGGGCAATTTGCTAGCCGATCAGGGTGAATTGGAAGAGGCGGTCGAGCTGCATCAGGGCGCGATTGTGATGCGGGGTTGGCGGGCAGCGGCTTATCGCAACTATCAGTTTACGCACGACTGGTTTACGCATAATATTGCGAGCTGGGAAACGCAGCTGCAACCCTATGTGAATCAGCCGGTGCATGGTCTGGAGATTGGCAGCTTTGAGGGGATGTCGGCCTGCTGGCTGCTCGACCATCTGCTGACGCATCCTCAGGCCAAGCTCACCTGCATCGATCTATTTTTTCAGGAGAGCTTTGAGGCCAACGTGCGGCTAACGGGTTCAGCCCAAAAGCTAATCAAGCAGATTGGCGACTCGCATCAGATTTTGGCGAAGCTGCCGTCCGAAACCTACGATTTCATCTATATTGATGGCTGTCACCTGGCAGATCACGTGCGTCGGGATGCGGAGCTAGCTTGGCGCTTATTAAAAGTGGGCGGCATCCTGATCTTCGATGACTATCAGTATATTGATGGCAATCATCCGGGGCAGGAAACCTATCGCGGCATTAACGCCTTCCTGGAAACAGCCAAGCAGCAGCTCGCGGTCGTTCACCAGGACTATCAGGTGATGGTTCGCAAATTGAAGCTATCCCGAAAATTAGTTGCCAAACCGACTAAAACTCTGTATCCTGCTAATTCAAAATCAGATATCCCAGTTTTGATAAATTCTTAAATTTTTTCATTCCCTGGAATTTAATTCAGCTCATAGATTACTGTTTTCCAGATTGCTTTGCAGCTACCTGACCTAGCGTATCGTCCAACGCCGCTTTATCATGATGAATCCTTTCCGCACTGCATCTCCCAGAGCCTCTTTGCTCACAGCCCTTGCGCCTCCAGTCAGAGTTGTTCGACCCAAATCGCCGCCTCAGCGCGGCTTCTTGCGAGGACTCATGGATCTCGGCGAAGTCTTTCGGAATGCGGCGGCCCTCAGCGAGCAGGATTTAGCCGTCTTAAATCAGGCTGAAGAGGGCGATCAGGTGATTGCTGGTACAGCGACTGGCACTCCCACCAGTAGACCAACAGTCGCCGAATATCTCCAGCAAGGGCACGCACTGCGCGAACAGGGCAATTTGGGAGACGCGATTGCCCAATATCGACAGGCGATTGCGCTCAGCCCCGACAGCGAAGCCTATCAGTGCTTGGCCGCTGCCCTGACGCAGCAAGGCGACCTAGAATCAGCGGCGAGCTACTATCGGCTCGCTATTGCTTTAACTGAACAGGTTGCCCAGCGCCATCAACTCCCTCAGCCGCCATCACCCCCGCCATTGCCCCCGCCATCGCCACGTAAATTAAAAGCAGTCAAAGCCAAGCCGCGCAGCATTCCCTGGTTTGAGCAGGCCAGCTTTCATCTCCAGCAGGGGGCAGTCAGCTGCAAGGCGGGTGACTGGGCAGAGGCCGTCACCGCCTGCCAAGCCGCGCTCCGGCAGCTAGAGCCAGAGGCTGCTACCGCCTGCCTGATTCTAGGGCGTTCGCTCCAGAATCAGCAGCAGTTTGCCGCCGCTGAGCAAGCCTATCGCAAGGGGCTGCTGCTGCAACCCAGTGCCGAACTCTATGCCCGACTCGGCAGCCTCTACGCCGAGCAGCAGCAGTTTGAGCAGGCCGTTCAGCCTTATCAAATGGCGATCCAACTCAACCCAGAGTTTGCGGGAGCCTACTGGAAGCTGGCCGAGGTTTGGCAGCAGCTAGGCCGCGAAGCAGCAGCGCTGACCTGCTTAGATCACGCCTATCGACTTCAGCCAAACTGGGGCAGCGCCGCCGCCTATGAGCAGCTCGCCCATCGATTTTTAGCCGACGAACAGCCAGCCTTAGCCCAGGATTATTTCACGCAGGCCACAGCGCTCCAGCCCGATCTGCTCTCCGCGCATCTGGGCATTGCGGTAGCGCTCAGCCAGCAGGGCAATCGCGAGGCGGCGCTATCAGCCTATCTCGATCTCTTGGCCCGCCAGCCCCCAGATCAGCCCAGAGATCCGCAGCTTTGTTTGCAGTTAGGCGATGCGCTGCTCGACCTCGAACAGTGGCAGGCTGCTCTCGATGCCTATGAGTCCTGCGAGCCGCAGGCAGTCACGGCGGGTCGACTCAAGTGTCAGGTTGAGCTAGAGCAGTGGCCGGAAGCCCTAGTTTCTAGTCAGCAGCAGGTGGGTCAAGCTCCTAGCATTGGGCAGCACTGGCATCAGCTGGCCGATATCCTGAGCCGACTGAATCGCTGGACAGAGGCGATTGCGGCTTACAGACAGGCTATTGATTTAGATGCCGAGTTTTCCTGGTCGCATCATAATCTGGGTGCGGCTTGGCTACAGCTGCAAAATTGGCCAGAGGCGGTGACAGCCTTCCGAGCGGCAATTGCCCTCAACCCAGATTTTGCCTGGTCGCACTACAATCTGGCCGAGGCGCTGAGTCAGTTGGGCAACTGGAATGAGACGATTGCGGCCTATCAAGCGGCGCTGCACTGTCAGCCGGATCTGCCCCATGCTGCTGTCAAGCTCGCCGAAGCGCTCCAGCAGCGAGTCGCCGCTGACCGGATGAATTCGTTTACGCTCTATCGGCAGGCCATTGAGCAAGCCCCCGACAACCCGGAGCATTACCACAAGGCGCTAGAGCTAAATCCCGATGCGGTCGAACTCTATCCCGGCTTGGTGAACGCACTATTACTGCATCAAAAATTCGACGAGGCGCTGGTCTGCGGCCAAATTGCCCAACATCTGCGACCAGACTGCCCGGAAACTGCCGCCCAGCTTCAGCAGGTATTGCGCCAGCGCGAGCAGTTCCGCCGACCGCGCGATCTCGATGCAGACTATAAGCGCTGGATGCAGCAGTATACGCCGACCGAGGCAGATCTGCATCAGATGCAGTCCACCGCCAAGACGCTGACCTACCAGCCCTTGATCAGCATTTTGATGCCTGTCTACAATGCCCCCGAAGCTTTCTTGAGAGCGGCGATTGAATCTGTACTGGCGCAGGTCTATCCGCACTGGGAGCTTTGCATTGCCGACGATGCCTCTACCGATAAGCAGCTCCAGGCTGTGCTTAGCGAATACGTGATGCAGGATTTGCGGATTAAAGTGCTGTATCGCAGCGAGAACGGCCATATCTCGGCAGCTTCTAATTCAGCGCTGGCGCAGGCTACTGGCGAATATGTGGCGCTGCTGGATCATGACGATCTGCTGGCTCCCGAAGCGCTTTACGAAATTGTGACGCTGCTCAATCAGCATCCCGAAGCGGACATGATCTATTCGGATGAAGACAAGCTGAACGCACAGGGGGAGCGGGTGATGCCGTTCTTCAAGCCAGACTGGTGCCCTGATTCCTTCCTGTCGCGGATGTACACCTGCCATTTGGGAGTCTATCGGCGGTCGCTGGTGGAAGAAATTGGCGGTTTTCGAGGCGGCTACGAAGGTAGTCAGGACTACGATCTAGTGCTGCGGCTGACGGAGCAAACCCAGCAGATTTTTCATCTCCCGAAGGTGCTCTATCACTGGCGCAATCACGGCAATTCAGCCTCAGCTAATTCTGACGCAAAGCCTTATGCCAGAAATGCGGCGATCCAAGCTATCACCGAAGCCCATCAGCGGCGCGGTGAGCCGATCCGAGCAGTGGTGACGAATCCTAAAAATCCTGGGGTCTACATCACGCGGTATGAACTTAGCGAATATAAACGAGTCAGCATTCTGATTCCGACCCGCAATCTGGGGGAAGTGCTGAATCAATGTCTAGGATCTATCTTTACCAAAACGACCTATCCAAACTACGAAGTCATCTTGATCGACAACGGCAGCGATGATCCATACACCCTAGATTCGATTCAGCGATGGCAACAGCAGCAGCCCGACCGCTTCCGCTGCTGTTCGCTGGATATTCCCTTTAACTATTCAACGCTGAACAATTTTGCGGTCATGCAGGCGAGCGGTGACTATCTGCTGTTTCTCAATAACGATATTGAAATTATTACCGCAGACTGGATCGAAGCGCTGGTTGAGCAGGCGCAGCGCCCTGCAACCGGTGCTGTGGGCGGGCTGCTGCTCTATCCTGATGATACCGTACAGCATGCGGGCGTTGTGCTGGGTGTTGGGGGCGTAGCCAGTCACGGTCACAAGCATTTTGCGGCAGATGCCCAGGGGTATTTCTCACAGATCGTTTCAATTAATAACTACTCGGCGCTGACGGCGGCTTGCCTAATCTGTCGGCGCGAGCTGTTTGAGCAGGTGGGAGGCTTCGACGAGTCGCTAGCTGTCGCCTATAACGACGTGGATCTTTGCCTGAAAATTCAGCAGTTGGGATATCGCAATCTCTATCTGCCGCATGTGCAGCTCTATCACCACGAGTCGAAAAGCCGAGGCGCAGAAGATACGGTTGAAAAACAGCAGCGCTTCAAGCTAGAGCAAGATCTGATACAGAAACGTTGGCGCAAAGAGCTGCAACGCGATCCCTGCTACAGTCCGCATCTGACGTTGGAACGTGAGGACTATAGCCTCAACGTTTACTAAATTCTACTCGTTTTATCGCTCGGTTATTTCATCAGTTCAGTCTGCATCACCCCAAACTCAGCAACCCCATGACTTCTAGATATATTCCTAAATCGGTCACGCCATCAGCCACGCTCAAGATTGCGGCTCAGTTCAAACATATCCCCAACTTCTCTAAATTCTGGGCGCAGGCGCAGGCCAAAGAGCCGGAGTTTGACTGGCAGTTTTATCTGGAGTACTACAGCGATCTGGGATATTTGACCACGCATCAGGAAGCCTATGAGCACTGGGTTTTGTTTGGTCAAGCGGAGAATCGGCAGCCTAACTTAGCGGCTCTGATTGCCTATCTTGAAGCGAGTCAGTCAGAGTTGCCGTCAGATTTTGATGCTGAGGGCTATCGGTTGCTAAATCCAGATTTGCGAGGTCGGATCACCGGGAGATATAAAGAATACAAGGCGACCGAGCATTTTCTACAGCGCGGTAGATCTGAAGAGCGAGCTTATAAAAATGACTTTGACTGGCGATTTTATCTAGAATTTTACGATGACCTGCCTGAGCTGTCGAGCTACGCCGAAGCCTACGAGCACTGGCTGACGGTAGGCTACTTAGAAGATAGGTTTACCTCACCCGCAGCAATGGCCCATTCGCTTCAGCAAAGAGGCTCAGAGCTGCCGTCAGACTTTAACAGTGAGGCATATCTCAAACTCAACCCAGATCTGCAAGAGCGATTTGGCAGATCCCGCTATCGAGCAGAGCTAGCTATCAACCATTTTCTCCAGATTGGCCAGGCAGAAGGTCGCCCCTACTATACTCAGCTCACCTGCGCGAGTCACGAAATTGCCAGCTCTGCGCTCGATCTTTGTAGAGCTTTGTCAGCTTGCTCGGAATATCTACAGCCAGCCTCGGCAATTGTTCAGGGTCAGGAGAACCCTTTAGTTTACTTTGCCCACCATGAGGCGCATAAAAATCAGGCCTCTGTTGACAGGCTCAAAGCTCATCCAGTTTTTGTAAATGAAGCAATTGCGTTTTACCAAGCTGCATTGCAAATTCAAGCGAGATCCCCAGATGTGATTGTGCGTCTAGGACGATGCTTTGAAACTCAAAAAATCAGCAGTTGGACGAGTGCCTGCGGTCGTTATGAATGCTTTGACGAACGCTATGGCCAATGGCTGAGAGAGAATGCACCTGATGGTGAGCAGCTATGCGATATGGCCAAGCAAATTGCGTCATGGCGCTATCAACCAACCATTAGCGTTATTTTTCCGGTCTACAACACGCCTGCAGAGTTCTTAAAAGAAGCGCTAGATTCTGTCATTAATCAGATCTATCCCTACTGGGAGCTATGTATTGCAGATGACCGCTCCACCCAGCCGCATGTTCGGCAGATTCTAGAAGCCTATGCAGCTCAAGATGCACGAATTAAAGTTTGCTTTCGAGAGACGAACGGTCATATTTCAGCCTGCTCGAATTCTGCCATTGCAATTGCATCTGGAGAATTTGTCACGCTACTCGATCACGATGATGTGATCACGCCTGATGCGCTATACGAAGCCGCAAAGCTTTTAAATCAGCATCCTGAGGCCGATATGATCTACTCAGATGAAGATAAGCTGACTGAAAACGGGCATTTAATCAATCCTTACTTTAAGCCAGACTGGTGCCCAGATGCTTTTCTATCCCGGATGTATATCTGCCATCTGGGCACCTACCGCCGCTCTTTAATTAACCAAATCGGCGGATTTCGGCTGGGCTACGAAGGCAGTCAAGACTACGATCTGGTGCTGCGGCTAACGGAACAGACCGAACAGATCTACCATATTCCCAAAGTTCTCTATCACTGGCGAATGCACGCCGAGTCTACGGCAGGAAGCGCAGCCGCAAAGCCCTATGCCTATACGGCTGCGATTAGAGCCATTGAATCTGCGCTGCAACGCCGCAACGAGCCGGGTGAGGTGATTTCTCACGCCAGATTCCCCGGTTTACATGTGATTCGATACCAAATTGTTCGTCCCGGCCTGATTAGCATCATTATTCCCACCAAGAATCTGAGCGCTGTACTCGCCAAATGCCTGGAGTCAATTTTTACAAAGAGCACTTATCTCAACTACGAAGTGATCGTGATCGACAACGGTAGCGATGAGCCTGAACTTGCAGAGCTGCTCTTAGATTGGCAGAGTCAATATCCTGAGCAGTTCAGGTTCTATTCGCTAGATCTGCCGTTCAACTTTTCTTTGATCAATAACTATGCGGTTGGGAAAGCGCAGGGTGATTACCTGCTGTTTCTCAATAACGATACAGAGGTGATTACGCCTGACTGGCTAGAAAGCCTACTCGAGCAGGCTCAAAGGCCATCAATTGGCGCTGTTGGGCCGCTGTTGGTCTATCCTGACAATTCGGTTCAACATGCTGGGGTAGTGATGGGCATACAGGGTGTGGCGAATCACGGGCATCGTCATGCGGCATCTGAGCTTCCAGGCTACTTCGGTCAACTCGCAACGCCCAACAACTACCTGGCAGTCACCGGAGCTTGCTTGCTCTGTCGGCGGGAGGTATTTCTGGAGGTGGGCGGGTTTGACGAAAGCCTCTCGGTAGCTTACAACGATGTGGATCTCTGTCTCAAAATGATTGAGAAAGGATATCGTAATGTTTTCATTCCTCATGCTAAACTCTGTCATTATGAATCCAAAAGTCGCGGCTATGAGGATTCGGCTGAGAAGAAGCAGAGGCTCCAGCAAGAGTCCAGCATTATTGCTCAGAGATGGGAAAAATATATTGAACATGATCCCTGCTATAGCATCAATCTAACCAGAGAATCAGAGAACTACGACTACCGCTTTGCCAAGACTGTTTCAATGAAGCTACAGTCAGTTGCCTATTTTGAGTCTCAGCTGAAGCGGTTTGATGACTTTGCCATAGATGATCTAGAACCAGGCAACATCTACAGAAACTTTATGCTGATCCGAGGCTGGGTGCTCTGCCAGGAAGCAGTGGTGGTTGGCATAGAGCTGGTGAGCAGTCAGCAACAGCAGTTTGTCCCCATTGATGAAGTTCGAGCTGATATTGCTAATCATCGCCCTGATATCGTAGGAGCTGAATATAGCGGCTTTAGAAAAGTGATAAATTTTGTAGATTTGACGGCGACTGAGCTGGTGTTACAAGCAGTCTTGGCCAACGGCAGCCGCATTTTATTCTGCAAACTACAGCTAGAACCTGTCCTCAACTCAAATCACGAAATTTCTTGAGCAATTCTTTTTGAGCAATATGGACGATCTCACAGGACTAAACAGCCTGCATTCGGCTCCGCAGCCAGTTATGGCCAGCTCTCCCAGAAAAAGCCCCGGCCCCAGACGGCCTATATCCCAAGCGCTGGATGTGACAGGTGATCAACTGGAGATTGAGCTGAAGCCAGAGCGGCAGATTGGGCTGGACACAAAGCGACCGATGCCTTCACGATTTAGCGAGAGTCCCTTGCGCCGCTGGCTGAAAAGAATTCACAGCCAGATCAATCAGCAGTGCTCCATTGAAATCCTGAAGGTGACTCACCTCTGTCAGCGTGACAAAGACAACTTTATTGACGGCTGGATTACCCAATATAAGCGCGGCGACGAAATCCTCGGATCGGATCTGGTGCTTCAGGGCTGGCTAGTCGGCAGGGACTCACAGGCCGTGATGATTCAAGTCATGCATGGCTCAGATTTAGTGCTGGAAACACCAGTTAATATTTCTCGCCCCGACGTGTTGAAAGTTGTCCCCTGCTATTCTTCAGCCTGCAAGTTTGGCTATCAAGTGGTGCTAAATATTGAACGACTACCTGCTCAATCAGAGCTGCTCTTGTACAGTATTTTTCAAGACGGGAGACGCATTCCAACTGGCTCCATCTACTATTATAAATATGGATCTTAAATTGTTTTTATGCGGTTTCTCAAAGTAAAAATATTCCTGGCGTGAGCTATCTCAATTTAAATTAATCAAATTAAACCGCAACTATGGAAATTCTTGATCAGTATCTTCACTGTGCACCTGCTGACCAAAACTGTCTAGATATTTTCAAGGGAGAATGGGCTTCAAAGATGCCCTTAGAGCTGACTCATCTCAATGCTGGCACCTCGCCTCTATTTGAAGATTCTCGGATTCACTGGATATCTGAACAGTTCGGGGGATTTCAGAACAAGAAGATTCTGGAGCTAGGGCCACTAGAAGCAGGTCATACCTATATGCTGGAGCGCATGGGCGCAGCAAGCATCACCGCTGTCGAAGCTAATATACGCGCTTACCTAAAGTGCTTAGTGATTAAAGAAATGCTGGGGCTGAAGTCTGCTCATTTTTTGTTGGGAGATTTTGTAGAATATCTCAAACAGCAAACTCAGAAATTCGATATCTGCGTAGCTAGTGGCGTTTTATATCATATGAAAAATCCTGCTGAGCTACTGTTCCTGCTCTCCCAAGTTTCAGAAAGAATATTTTTGTGGACTCATTACTACGATGCTGCTATTTTGCAAGCCTCACCTCAGATCGCTAGCCGATTTTCTGACGAAGTAACCGTCAACTACAAAGGATTTTGCCATTCACTGCATCGCCAGGAATATCGAGAGGCGTTAGGCTTTTCTGGTTTCTGTGGCGGCAGTCTGCCGTTCAGTTCCTGGATGGAGCGCAGCGATATTATCGCCTATCTGAAGCTTTTGGGCTTGACCAATATTCAGATTGAGTTTGATCATCCAAATCACCCGAATGGCCCCTGCTTTGCAATTGCTGCAAGTCGGTAGAGAATTTAATATTACAGCGTGAAAATTTTTGAATGAGAGAGTATACGTTGGTTGATGCCGAGCATCTTGCAGTCTAAGAGATTAAGACTATGAACAGTCGTGGATTCCTTGATGTTGTCTCACCTGAGCGATTTTATGGGTGGGCTATTATTGAGAACCAAACCATCACGCCTGAGATCACAATTCATTTAGATACGCAGGAGCTATGCAAAGTATCGGCCTCTCTACATCGTCCAGATGTTGCTGCACTGGAGCGGCATCCCACAGGCTTATGCGGTTTTGAAGCAACTGAATTTGACCAGGCTGTCTACGATCAGGCAACGGTAGTCAGAGCTTTTATTGCTCAGACTGGTGTTGAACTCGCGAATAGTCCCTTCTATTTGAGACACAAGATGTCTGACTTTGAGGTGGATTTTGAGCCGCTGGTTTTTGTGCATCTTCCTAAGACCGCAGGCACATCATTTCGATATGCCATAGAGTCGGTGGTCGGGGCTGAACATGTTCTAAAGGACTATGAGCGAGAGTCTTCAGAAACCTCGGCGCTAATTCAAGAATCCATTTACAGCAGCCGCAGCTCTCTGCTCGTGCCGCAAATTATTCAGCGAAACATCAAATTTTTGACAGGTCATTTTAAGACTTCTCGCTATCTACCTGTATTGGATACTCAGGTGAGATGGTGTACCTTTCTCAGACATCCAGTTCAGCGTGTGATCTCAGAATATCACCATTTCCTTCGGAACTATGACTGTACAGAATCGCTTGAGTCGTTTTGTCGCAAACCTTTTTTTCGCAATCGCCAGTCTCAACTCCTGCAAGGATTAGAACTAGAAGATTTCTTCTTTGTCGGCATCACAGAACTCTATGACGAATCGATTGCTGAATTTAACCGTCTAACTGGTCTAAACATTCCCTGCTTACGAGAGAATACTTTTAGAGCTAAGCTTAGTGAACAGTACCAGGTAGATAATGAACTGCTTAACCTGATCACCGAAAATAATATAGACGATTTCAGGCTTTACGAACGAGTCAGATGTGCCTCGCGCTCATGGCGCAGAACTGAGGCTGATTAGCCGCCCTCAAAACCTGCTTGCGCTAATGATCCTGCATATCCAGTTTAGGAGCGAATATCATAGCCAAATAGATTTGGGTCAACCTTGCCCAGCCGCAGGTCAGCCAGCCCGTACTCTGCCCAGCGTTGATCAACCATTGCGGCAGTGTCGGGATCAGAGACCAGCATGTCTGCCCAGGGGCGATCGGTTTCGGGATAGACCTTTGTGGTGGCATCAACGCCCATTTTGCTGCCCAAGCCACGCTTCTCGGTGGCAAAATCCAGCGCGTCAAACGGGTTGTCGGGCAGGATGAAGACATCGCGCGCCGGATCAACCTTGGAGGTGATTGCCCAGACCACCTGACGCGGGTCACGGATGTTGATGTCTTTATCGACAACAATCACAAATTTGGTGTAGGAGAACTGCGGTAGCGCACTCCAGAAGGCCAGCGCGGCGCGGCGTGCCTGTCCCGGATAGGCTTTGTCGATAGAGATCACCGCCGCCTTGTAGCTCAGCGCCTCCATTGGCAAAAAGAAATCCACAATTTCGGGAACCTGCTGCCGCAGAATCGGCGTATAGATCCGGTTGAGTGCAATCGCCATCATCGCATCTTCCTTAGGCGGACGACCGCTGAAGGTGGTGAGATAGACCGGATTTTTGCGGTGCGTCATGCAGTTAAATCGAATCAGCGGCGCTTGTTCGTTCACGCCGCCGTAGTAGCCCATGTGATCACCTGCGGGGCCGTCGATGCCGGTTTCACCCGGCGTAATCGTGCCTTCAAGCACAAACTCTGCATCGGCTGGCACTTCTAAATCCAGCGTTTTGCACTTGGTCAGCAGAATGCCCGAACCGCCATAGATGCCAGCAAACAGCCATTCGGATAAATCTACGGGCAGGGGCGTGGCGGCAGCTAAAATCACCAGCGGATGTACGCCAATTGCCACCGCGACTTCGAGCTTCTGGCCGAGTTCGGCAGCTTTCCGCAGATGTCGAGTTGCGCCCCGCACCGAGAGCCACTGCACCGTCATGCTGTTTTTTGATTGGAGCTGCAGCCGATAGACCCCAACGTTAACCGTTTTGTTCTCCGGGTCTTTGGTAATCATCAGCCCCATCGTGATTACCTTGTCGGCATCGCCTGTATAGACGCGCAGCAAGGGCATCTGGGTCAAATCTACCTGATCGTCTTTGAGCACTACCTGCTGGCAGCTCGGCAACAAGTCGCGCCCCGGCTTGGCTTTGACCACATCAAACAGCACCTTGCCTAGCTCAACCGCCTGCGACACTTTTTTCGGCGGACGCGGCTGATAGAGAATCGCCAGCTTTTTACCCAGGTCTTCTAGCTCAGATACGCTTTCCATCCCCAGCCCCCAGCAGACCCGCTCGACTGTGCCCATGACGTTGATCGCAACTGGATAGGGCGATCCTTTCACGTTTTCAAACAGCAGGGCAGGGCCACCTTGCTGCAACATCCGGTTGGCGATCTCGGCAATTTCCAGGTTAGGGTCAACCGGAGCGCTGATCCGTCGCAGCTGGCCGCGTTGCTCAATCAGCTTCAGGTAGTCTTGTAGGTCTTTGGCCATGTTAAAGGAATCTAAGTTGAAGGAATGTAAAGCGCTTCTCATTCCATTATGCGGCTAAAGACGAGTGCAGGATGAGTTGCACCACTAAACTAATGTCTCTGAACAGTCATGTCCGAAAATGGCGAGTGCAATTTGCCATCGCGCTCTATCCTGTGAGCATGATCCTAGATGCTGAAACCTGCTACCGTGCCTTGCAAGCCCGCGACCCGCGCTTTGACGGGCGGTTTTTTACGGCAGTTTGCACCACCCAAATTTTCTGTCGCCCCGTCTGCCCCGCCCGAACGCCTAAGTTTGAAAACTGCCGTTTTTTTAGCTCAGCTGCCGCTGCTCACGCCGCCGGGTTTCGCCCCTGCCTGCGCTGTCGGCCAGAACTGTCGCCAGATCTGCTCACCCAGATTACGACGGCTTCGACGGTGAATCGCGCTTTGCGGCTGATCAATCAGGGGGCGCTAGATCAAGGCAGCGTCGCGGAGTTGGCGAATCGCTTGGGGATGGGCGACAGGCATCTGCGAAGGCTATTTGACCAGCATTTGGGCATTTCGCCGCTAGCGGTGGCGCAGACGCGACGGATTCTGTTTGCTAAGCAGCTGATTAACCAAACAGAACTGCCGCTGACTGACATTGCGCTGGCGGCAGGCTTCAACAGCATCCGTCGGTTTAATGCCGCCATGCGCGACAGTTACCAAAAGTCACCCACTGAGCTGCGGCAGGCCAAAACCAGTAGGCTATCTGCCATGCCACCGATCGGTCAACCCGCGATTCAGATCCGTCTGCCGTTTGAGCCGCCTTATCATTGGGCAGCACTTGTGCAGTGGCTGACACCCCGCGTCACGGCTGGCGTTGAGCAGATTACGCCCGCAGCCTACCGCCGCACGATTGAGCTAGAAGGCGCTCAGGGCATGGTGGAGCTGCATCCCGTTGAGGATGCCAACTATCTGCTAGCGCAAATTCAGTTTCCCAAACTAGGCTGCCTCAGTCAAATTGTCGAACGACTGAAGCAAATGTTTGATCTGAGTGCCAACATAGGCGAAATTGCCGCACAGCTCGGTTCCGATCCGCAGTTGCAGTCAGTTGTGCATGCCCTGCTGGGACTGCGCGTTCCGGGAGCCTGGGATGGTTTTGAGCTAGCGGTGCGGACGATTTTGGGACAGCAGGTGAGCGTCGCTGCGGCAACCAAAATGGCAGGTCGGCTGGTGCAAATCTACGGCGCGGCGCTGCCGGAACCGCAGGGCGAACTGACGCATCTGTTCCCGCAGCCGACTGCGCTGGCCGCAGCTGACCTGACCCAAATTGGCCTGACGCTCAATCGCAGCAAGGCAATCAACGCCATGGCGGCTAAATTTGCGGCTGAGCCGGATTTTTTCAGTCGGTTCACGGATCTAGAGGATGCGGTGCAGCAGCTGACTCAGCTTCCCGGCATTGGCGACTGGACAGCGCAATATATTGCCATGCGCGCCCTGCGAGAGCCGGATGCGTTTCCAGCCAGCGATCTGGGACTGCGGCGTTCGATGGCGCTGCTGGGCTGTGCGGTGCAGCAGTCAGAGCTAGTCGCTCTTTCGCAAGCTTGGCGACCCTGGAGAGCCTACGCCGCAATGTATCTCTGGATGAATCTCAATCTGTCGTTACTTAAGTCGGAATCATAATGAAAACGCTAACGCTCGAAAAACTCAGTTCGCCTATCGGTAGAATTTTAGTGATTACAGATGATCAGACACTTTACGGAGTTGAATTTGAAGGCTATGAAGCCCGAACTTATAAATTTCTAGCGAAAAGATTTGGCGACTATCAACTGAATATATATCAGAATTCAACTAAAATATCCCAGCATATTCAAGCCTATCTAGAAGGCGACTATCACAGCCTTGATCAAATTCCAGTGAGCACGAGTGGCACAGCCTTTCAGCAGCAAGTCTGGACAGCGCTCCGCCAGATTCCCGTCGGGACGGTGATGACCTACGGCGAGCTAGCTCGACAGTTGAATAAACCCGCAGCGGCTCGTGCAGTCGGTATCACCAATTCGCTCAATCCAATTTCGATTGTGCTGCCCTGTCATCGGGTGATTGGAGCCAACGGTACGCTGACGGGTTACGCAGGCGGACTGGAGCGCAAACGCTGGCTGCTTCAGCATGAGGGCTGGCAGCCAGACCAGCAGCTCAATCTGTTAACGCAATCTGTTAACGCGCTGACGCGCTGACGCGCTGACGGCTGCGCTATTCCCGCAGAAAAAATCCGCCCAAGTTTTTCAAATTTTGGGCTTGTGCAAATCTTGAGGATGCTTTATGCTTTTCAGACTGGCGTAACAACCAGCAAATCTGGGCTTGAGGCGAGGTCGCTGACTAGAAGTGATTGCACCCACAACTAGCCAGCTAACTTAACACTCCGTTTCAGCGGAGCGCTAGGCTGTGTTGATTGTAATAGATTGGCATACCTTGTTCATGAAAGTGGTTGAGTGAATCCCGCTGCTTCAAGCCCTCCAAACCAACTCCATTGAGGCCAAATCTATGTCTACAGAGTTCAACGAACTGCTGCAAAATCCGCATGGCGATAATTTGCAGATCTGGATTGTCGGCAGCCGCGAGCAGGTAATCCACACCATCAACGAGTTTCACGTTAAGCGCGTCGTCGCTGATCGCAGCCAGTTCAGCCCACTGATTCCGGCTCCGCTAGCTCCGGGCAAGTATATGACTTTGCTAATGCGCTAGAGAACAAAAACCAGATTCACGAATCTTCGGGTGGGAGATTCTGGCGTTACTGAGTGATGGGCTACCGTGTGCATAGATCTCCAGGTCAATCGCAACTCGTTTGGAGATCCCCCAAAATCCTCCTACTCTTCGGGAAGGGGGTTGGGGGGATCGGTTCGGCCTGTATGTACATGGTAGCTGCTCCACTTCACCGAACTTGCACGCAAGCTGCGTAGATTTCCTTAGCAGTGCTCAATCTCAGACGGGAACGCTGACTGTAGTTTATTAGTTCATTGCAGTCTACCAACGCCTACCGCCATGATTTCCATCGTCGCTCCGTCCAAGCTGCTCGTTGTTTTTGATGCCAATATTCCCGATCTTCACACCCTGGTAGCAGGCATGGTGGCAGGTGCGGAGCTGCGGGTGCTCGACCCCAACCGCGATGGCATCGCTCAGATTACGCAATTTCTGGTGGCTCAGCCTGCTGCCGCTCTGCACATTGTTTCGCACGGTCGGCCTGGGTCGCTCCAACTTGGTAAGACTCGGCTCAGTTCTGCCAATTTGGCTGACTACGCAGGGCTGCTGCGGCTTTGGTCGAGTGCCGAGATTTTGCTGTATGGCTGCGAGGTGGGGCAGGGCGAAACCGGACGCAACTTCATCGCGCAGCTCAGCGAATTGACCGGAGCGAGCGTGGCGGCTTCTGAAACGGTGACGGGCAATGCAGCTTTGGGTGGCGATTGGGATTTGCAGGTTTGCACAGGCAAGGGCGAGACGAAGCTAGCATTCGCAACCAGCGCTCTGGCAGCTTACAGCGGCAGTTTGCCTGCGGGCGATCCGGTCGTGACTCCCGGCGTGACTGACCCCAGCTATAGCGAAAACGCTGCTCCCACGTTGCTCGATAGCGCCATCACGGTAGCCGACGACTCCAGCGACTTCAACAGCGGCAGCCTCACCGTCCGCTTCACCAGTGGCGGCATTGCCTCCGACCGACTCAGCGTGGTTTCTGGCGGCAGCGTCACCCTCGACGGCAAAACGGTGAAAGTCGACGGCACGGCCATCGGCACTTACGCAGGCGGCATCGGCAGCGAAGATCTGGTAATCAGCTTCAACGCCAGCGCCACCCCAGTCAACGTGCAAACCCTGCTGCAAGCAATTGGCTACGCCAACAGTGCTGAAGATTTAACGAGCGGCAGCCGCAACGTCGAAATCATTGTGAACGACGGCAAGGGCGGCATTAGCGCTCCCGTCAGCAAAACCATCAGCGTCACCGGAGTCAACGACGCGCCGATCATCGGCAGCACCACGCTGCTTTACGACGCTTCGCTCAACAGCACCCCTGATGCTCAGGGCTGGTTGGGCGTAACCTCTGGCGCAACCGTCTCTGCCAGCAACGGCTCCACCAACCTGAACACCCTAGTCAACTCTGGACTCTACGCAGGCTACTCCACGGTCAGCAGCCAGCCCTTAGATGCCGTTCAAGGCTTTGTGGTCAACTTCAGTGCCGAAGTCTTGGCTGAAGCCATCGAAACCGCTGCCAACAAAAACGGCGATGGCAAACCCGACCGCGCCGGCTTCAGCATCATTGTTGTCAGCAGCGACAATACCAAAGCCATTGAACTCGGCTTCAACCAAGTCGGTGGTCAGCTCAGTATCTTTGCTCAAGAAGACGGCACGAGCCAAGCTGATCCATCTCAAGCCCCCAACAGCCCAACGGGTAGCTCGCTAACGCTGTTCACCCAAGCCGAATCCGCACTATTCACGCCCACAGCCGGACTCAACAGCTACGATCTGGCGGTTTCTGGCAGCACCTACACCCTCTACGCCAATGGTACAGCCATCCTCAGCGGCAAACTCCGCGACTATACCGCTTTTGCCCCCACAGCGCCCATCCCCGACCCCTACGAAACGCCCAACCTGATCTTCTTCGGCGACAACACGACCTCTGCCCAAGCCAACATCAACCTCGGCTCAGTCAAAGTCACCACCCACAGCAGCCTGCCCGCCAAGACCGTCAACGAAGACACACCGCTGGTCATCACAGATCTCTATCTGGGCGATTGGGATAGCTCAGACCTGCTCAGTGTCACGCTATCAGTTGGACAAGGTACGCTGCGGCTCAACAGTCTGGGCGGCGCATCAATTTTTTATGACAGTAACTCAACTATCCGGCTGGAAGGCAGAGCCGATCAGATCAATCTCGCTCTCAGTCGAGGCAACCTCACGTATCAAGGCAATCTCAACTTCAGCGGAGCTGACCTGCTCACCGTTGCGGCTAGCGACGGCATAGTGGCCGCACCCGTGATCAAAACAGTGGACATCACCATCCACAGCCTCAATGATGCCCCCACCTCTGCTGACAAAACGATTGCAACCGACGAAGATACGGCCTATACCTTCCAGCTTTCTGACTTCCGGTTCAGCGATTCAGATAGCGATGATAGCTTGCAAACAGTGAAAGTCACGCAGCTTCTCGGTGCAGGCAGTCTCACTTTAGACGGCAGTGCAGTCACCGCCAATGATCAGATCTCAGTCGCCGACATCACGGCTGGCAAGTTATCGTTCACGCCTGCCGCCAACGATAACGGCACGGGCTACGCCAGTTTCCAGTTCCAAGTCAGCGACGGCACAGCATTTAGCTCAGCCCAAACGCTAACCGTCAACGTCAGAGCAATCAACGATCTGCCCACCTCTGCTGACAAGACCGTTACAGCTGATGAAAATACTGCCTATGTCTTTCAGCTGTCCGATTTTCAGTTCAGCGACTCAGATAGCGGCGACAGCTTACAAACAGTGAAAGTCACGCAGCTTCCCGGTGCAGGCAGTCTTACTCTAGACGGCAGTGCAGTCACCGCCAATGATCAGATCTCAGTCGCCGATATCACGACTGGCAAGCTGCAATTCACGCCTGCCGCCAACGATAACGGCACGGGCTACGCCAGTTTCCAGTTTCAAGTCAGTGACGGCACAGCATTCAGCTCAGCCCAAACGCTAACAGTAGATGTCAGCTCCAATAATACTGCGCCGACCTCAGCCGACAAAACTGTCGTCACCGACGAAGATACCGCCTATATCTTCACCACGTCTGACTTCGTCTTTAACGATATCGACAGCAGCGACAGCTTACAGCAAGTCAAGATCACTCAGCTTCCGAGTGCAGGCAGCCTGACTCTGGATGGCACTGTAGTGAGCGCAGATGACGAAATTTTGGTTGCAGATATTGTGGCTGGCAAGCTGCAATTCACGCCTGCTGCCCACGATAACGGCGCAGGCTATGCCAACTTCCAGTTCCAGGTCGGCGACGGCACGGCATTCAGCGCTGCCCAAACCCTGACGCTCGATGTCACCGCAGTCAACGATGCTCCAGAAATCTCTGGCATTCCCGACACCAGCGTGCGTCAAGGCGATAACTACATTTTTGCGCCCAGCTTCGATGATGTCGATGGTGATCAGCTCAGCTTCTTCATTGCCAACAAGCCTGCCTGGGCAGAGTTTGACCCAGATACCGGAGTCCTCAGCGGCATCCCCACCAACAGCGATATTGGAGTCACTGAAGATATCGTGATCAGCGTTAGTGACGGGAAAGCCACCGTTGAGCTAGCCGCATTCAACCTCTCAGTTGATAACGTCAACGACCTGCCAACTATCTCTGGTACACCCACCACGAGCATTGCCGAAGACAGCTTCTACAGCTTTACGCCAACTGCCGACGACCCCGACTTTGGCGACCCAATCAGCTTCTTGATCAACAACAAGCCCATCTGGGCCAGCTTCGATCCCACCACAGGCCAACTCAGCGGCACACCCACCAACAACAATGTTGGCGTGACCCAAGACATCATCATCAGCGTCAGCGACGGCCAGGACACTGTGGATTTAGCCAAGTTCACCCTCACCGTCACTAACACCAACGACGCGCCCGTTCTCAGCAGCCCCGTCGCCGACCAAACCACAGTCGCCAACAGCAGCTTCAGCTTCACCGTCCCTAACGGCAGTTTCACAGACCTCGATCTCAATGACAAACTCACGCTCCGCGCCAGCCTCGCCTCTGGACAGCCTCTCCCCTCGTGGCTCAAGTTCGACCCCCAAACCAACAGCTTCAGCGGCCAGCCTACCGATGCCGATGTCAGTCAGCTCAGCCTCAAACTCACTGCCACTGACCTAGAAGGCGCAGCTGCCAGCGATCTATTTAATCTGACGATTCTCGACAGTCAGTTTGAATCCCAGCCGCCGCTACCCAGTCAAGCCACGGGTCTGCCTACCACCCCCATCCGCACCAGCCAGTCTATTGCCACAAAATATCAAGGCAACGATAAAGCCAACCTGATTAAAGGCGGACTGCTCACCAACGACCTGCTGCGTGGCGGCAAAGGCAACGACCGACTCTACGGCGGTCAAGGCCGCGCTAAAGCCGGACGCGACCGACTCTACGGCGGCAGCGGCAACGACCGACTCTATGGCGGCAGCGGCAGCGACCTGCTAGAGGGCGGCGACGGCAACGACAAACTCTGGGGTGGCAAAGGCCGCGATCTGCTCTTGGGCGGTGACGGCAACGATCGGCTGCTGGGTCAAGATGGCGACGACATCCTGAACGGCGGTAACGGCAACGACTGGCTTAAAGGCGGACGCGGCAAAGATATGTTCGTATTCGATAGCCCTGATGCTGGCCACGACAGAATTGCCGACTTCGAGTTGAACCAAGATGTAATTGATCTACGCCAAATCTTTGCGGCTCCAGAATTTGCCAGCCAGAGCGGCTTTGCCCGCTTCTCGCAGTTCGTCCAGCTAGAGCAGGTCGGCGCAAACACCGAGGTAAAGCTCAACCTCGACGGCAGCGGCTTCAAAACTTTGGCAACCTTGCAAAACGTCTCGGCAGGCAACGTGAAGCCGACGCATTTTGTGATGGTGTAAGTCAAAACGGTTAGTGAAAAGCAGTTAGTGAAAAGCAGTTAGTGAAAAGCAGTTAGTGAAAAGCAGTTAGTGAAAAGCAGTTAGTGAAAAGCAGTTAGTGAAAAGCAGTTAGTGAAAAGCGGTCAATGAACAGTTTGGGCATCCTGCGGGGTGCCTTTTTTGTGGCTCAGCTTTTTCTATCTCAGCTTTTCGGCAACTCACCCGCCGCTCACAGGTGGAATTAGCACAACTTCATCCCCCGACTGCAAGAGCTGCTCGGCTGCCGCAAACTCCAGATTCACCCCAAATCGCGTCACCTCTCGCCACTGCTCAAGCTGCGGCTGCTCCGCCAGCAACCGATCGCGCAATTGCCCTACCGTCGTGCCAACAGGCAGCTCTAGCTTTAGCTCTGGGCAGCTATAGGCTTCTTGATAGGCCGCAAACAGCTTGACCGTAATCGCAATCGGCTCAGACATGATTCCACCCAGGCTCAACCCTTCTAACAGTAGGTTACGCTGGAGAAGCGCTCACCATGACTCTTATTTTCTATGCTTGGCACGTTTCAACATAGCAGCTTGCGAATCGAACTTGCAGCCTCCCAGCAGCAAATCCGCGAAAGCCTTGTCTGCCCAGCCCAGTTTCGCCAGTGGCTTGCCCCTCAAACCTTTTCCGCAGGCTTGCCAGATCACTTGCAACCTGGAACTGTCTTCACAGGCTGGCTGGGGCCAGTCGCCATCCGGCATCAGGTTGAGCAGGTCGAGCCAAACGGTATCCGGCTGCTGCTCAGCCAGGGCATCGACGGCTTTCATCAGTGGCACTGGGGCGATGGTTGGGTGCAGTCGAGCTTAGCAGGCGTGTCACTGCTGCCGCTAAACCTCGGCCAAACGCTGAGCCTACTGCGGCTGCGGTATTTCTTGACAAACCAAGCGCGTTAGCCGCAGCTCCTACTCACCCATCGGTAGTTCCGCATCGGAGCGCTTGGCTTCCAGTTTTTGCGTCCTGAACTTAATCGAATCAGCGTGAGAGGGCAGGCCTTCTGCCGTAGCCAGCAGATCCACCGCCGAGGCCATTTTCTCCAAAGCCTGGGGCGAGTATTGAATCAGGCTGGAGCTTTTGATAAAGGTTTCGACGCTTAACGCCGAGGCGTAGCGAGCCGAGCCGGAGGTGGGCAGCGTGTGGTTTGGCCCAGCCAGGTAATCACCTACCGCTTCAGGCGTGGAATATCCCAAGAAAATTGCTCCAGCATGGCGGATTTTCTCTAGCAGCACCCAGGGTTCTGCAATCTCTAGCTCCAAATGCTCCGGGGCAAACTCGTTTGAGAGTTCGGCAGCGGCCTCCAGCGATTCGACCACCACAATCAGGCCATAGTGCGCGATCGCCTTTTCAGTCAGCATGCGGCGCGGGTGATTCACCAACTGCTGCTTCACCTCGGCCACGACTTGAGCCGCCAAATTAGCATCTGGAGTGAGCAGAACTGCGGCAGCCATCGGGTCATGCTCCGCCTGTGCGAGCAAATCCGCCGCCACATGCCGAGGGTTGGCGGCATGGTCAGCAATAATCAAGATCTCAGAAGGCCCCGCCAGCGAGTCAATGCCCACCGTGCCGTAAACCAGCTTTTTGGCCAGCGTCACGTAAATATTGCCAGGCCCCGTAATCACGTCCACTTTCGGGATCGTCTCTGTGCCGTAGGCCAAAGCTCCAATCGCCTGCGCCCCGCCGACCCGATAAATTTCGGTCACACCCGCCTCTTGTGCCGCTACCAGCACCGCCGGATTCACCGCTCCATCTGGCGCAGGCGGCGTTGTGATTACAATCCGAGGCACCTGCGCCACTTTCGCCGGAATCACGTTCATAATCACCGTGCTTGGATAGGCGGCTCGGCCTCCGGGCACGTAGAGCCCTGCCCGATCAACCGGACTGTAGCGCTTGCCCAGCACCACCTCATCCTCGCCAAACTGCACCCAGCTCTTCGGCACGCGCTGCCGATGAAAGGCTTCCACCTGCCGACAGGCTAGCTGGATCGCGCTCAGCAATTCTGGAGCGACCTGCTGGTAGGCCGCATCTAGCTCTGAGCCTGTCACGCGCAGCTCTTCGGCTTTCAGCATCACCTGATCATACTCTTCGGTGTAGTGCAGCACAGCCCGGTCGCCCTGCCGCTTCACGGCTTGCAGCACCTCCCGCACCGTTGCTTCTTTGTGAACAACCTGATCGTCGTGAGTCCGATCGCAGATTCGCCTTAGCTCGGTGAGAGCCTCGGCACGCTGAGTAATAATTCGCAGCATTGCCAGATTGTGTGAGAAACGCTAGGTCAGGAGTATGTACAGAATCCGCACTCTATAAAGTCATCATAGCTGCCTGATATGGGAATCGGGGGCAGACCTGTGTCTTTAGCTTAACCTGGTTTTTCAGCAGATTTATGTAGAGCCAGTAGCAGATTCTTTAGGAGTTTTCTGGCGGTTTTACCCAATCTTTCGCTAGAATTGTGGATCGCTGAAAGCGTTGAATTCTGAAATCCTACATCTAGAGTTACTGTGGCAAATATTAAGTCAGCAATCAAGCGCATCGACATTGCAGAGCGTAACCGTCTGCGAAACAAAGCTTACAAATCTGCGACCAAAACGCTGATCAAGCGCTACGTCGGCGCGGTAGATACTTATGCGGCAGAGCCAACCACTGAGTCGATGCAAACTGTCCAGACGACACTCTCGGCGGCCTTTAGCAAAATTGACAAGGCGGTCAAGCGAGGCGTAATTCACCCCAACACTGCCGCCAGACGCAAGGCGCGCTTAGCCAGAATTCTCAAGGCGCAAGAAGCTAAAGTCACGACCACAGCCTGAGCCGGAATGCCAGCCTGAGCCGGAATTCCCAGCTTAGGTTCACTAGAGAGCCAGCGCCATGCAGCTAGTTGACACTCACGTTCACCTGAATTTTGACAGCTTTGCCGATGACCTAGCAGCAGTTGCCGAGAACTGGCGAGCGGCAGGCGTGGTCAGGCTGGTGCATTCCTGTGTCCAGCCCTCTGAGTTTGAGAGTCTGGTAAAGCTGGCCGATCAATTCCCGGAGCTGGTGTTTGCTGTCGGGCTGCATCCGTTGGATGCTGAGCAGTGGTTGCCCAGCTCCAGCGCGGACATTCTGGCGCTGGCTCAGTCGGATCCTAGAGTGGTAGCCATTGGCGAGATGGGGCTAGATTTCTACAAATCCGCTAGTCAGGAGCAGCAGGAGCAGGTCTTTCGAGCGCAGCTCTCAATTGCGCGGCAGCTTGATCTGCCTGTCATTATCCACTGTCGGGACGCGGCAGAGCGCATGGCAGCTATTTTGCAGGAGTTCTGGCAGGACGATCAGGCCCCCGTTAGAGGCGTGATGCACTGCTGGAGCGGCAATCCAGCAGAGACTCAGCTGTTTTTGGATCTGGGGTTTTACATTAGCTTTAGCGGCATTGTCACTTTTAAAAATGCGCTGCAAGTTCAGGCCTCCGCGCAAATGGTGCCTGACGAGCGGCTGCTGATTGAAACCGACTGTCCGTTTCTCTCGCCTGTGCCTCGGCGAGGCGAAAAGCGCAATCAGCCAGCTTACGTGCGTCATGTGGCTGAACAAGTGGCGCGACTGCGGCAGGTTTCACTCGAAGTCATTGCGGCTCAAACAACTGCCAACGCCTGTCGGCTATTTGAGTTAACGCTGCCTCAAGCGGCAGAGAGCATGAGTGCCAACGCGATTTGCACATCTTGATGACTCAAGTATTTGCTAGAGATACACAAAATCAGGAGCTTACGTCATAATGAAGACTGAAGTATTAGAATTCTTAATAGATGATGCAGACTCTCAGGGCATCGACCAGGGCATCGACGCACTCAAGAGCTTTTCCAGACCTGCATCTTGCCAAAAGCAGCCTTGCATATAGCCAACCCTACTAAACCCTGGCTTTAGACCGATTCGATTGTGCTCAGCTTGCCCAAAGTCGTTTTGTTGACAAAGTTAATTGTTTAAGATATATTCTCCATGCTCTGTCTGCCCGCTCGCTGACTGTCCGTATTGGAACTCTTACAGAAACGCAGCTTCACTAGCCGTTGCGATAGCCCCCTACAGTCACTATAGACTCTGCTAATTTCAGTTTTCCTCAACGAAGACTGGATTTTTTGTTCGCTACAGCTTTTTTGCCACAGCCAGGTTTTCCATCTAGCCGCCACCGCATTAGGGGTTTGCCCTAAGCCATTATCTATCCGAGGAGCCGCATGAGTACCTTAACCAAGTCAACCCCGCTGTTTACGTTGCCAGACCTTGTTGAGATTCAGCGGGCGAGCTTCCGCTGGTTCTTAGAAGAGGGTTTGATTGAGGAGTTAGATAGCTTTTCGCCGATCACTGACTATACCGGCAAGCTAGAGCTGCACTTTCTAGGCAAAGAGTATAAGCTCAAGCGTCCCAAATATGACGTAGACGAAGCCAAGCGGCGAGACAGCACCTATGCGGTGCAGATGTACGTGCCGACGCGCTTGATTAACAAAGAAACGGGCGAGATTAAAGAGCAGGAAGTCTTTATTGGCGATCTGCCCCTAATGACCGACCGGGGTACTTTTATCATTAACGGCGCTGAGCGAGTCATCGTCAACCAGATCGTCCGCAGTCCCGGCGTTTACTATAAAAAAGAAATTGACAAAAATGGACGCAGCACCTTCAATGCCAGCCTTATTCCCAACCGGGGCGCATGGCTGAAGTTTGAAACCGATAAAAACGATCTAGTTTGGGTGCGGATTGACAAAACCCGCAAGCTCTCGGCGCAGGTGCTTTTGAAAGCGCTGGGATTGACCGACAGTGAAATTTTTGACGCGCTGCGCCACCCCGAATACTTCCAAAAAACCATCGACAAAGAAGGTCAGTTCAGCGAAGAAGAAGCGCTGATGGAGCTGTATCGCAAGCTGCGTCCGGGTGAGCCGCCCACGGTTTCCGGTGGACAGCAGCTGCTTGACTCACGCTTCTTTGACCCTAAGCGCTATGACTTGGGTCGGGTGGGTCGCTACAAAATGAACAAGAAGCTGCGGCTCAGCGTCCCCGAAGCCACGCGGATTCTCACCCCGCAGGATATTCTAGCGGCGGTAGATTACCTGGTGAATTTGGAGTTTGACACAGGTCAGATTGACGATATTGATCACTTGGGCAATCGCCGGGTGCGTTCGGTGGGCGAGCTCTTGCAAAATCAGGTGCGAGTCGGTCTCAACCGCCTAGAGCGGATTATCCGGGAGCGGATGACGGTTTCAGATGCCGATTCACTAACGCCTGCCTCGCTGGTCAACCCGAAGCCGCTGGTGGCTGCAATTAAGGAGTTCTTCGGCTCCTCGCAGCTCTCGCAGTTTATGGATCAAACCAATCCGCTGGCTGAGCTGACCCATAAGCGGCGGCTGAGTGCGCTAGGGCCAGGTGGCCTAACCCGCGAGCGCGCTGGCTTTGCGGTGCGCGACATTCACCCCTCCCACTATGGACGCATCTGCCCGATTGAAACACCCGAAGGCCCAAACGCGGGTTTGATTGGCTCGCTGGCAACTCACGCCCGCGTCAATGCCTATGGCTTTATCGAAACCCCCTTCAGCCGTGTCGAGAATGCTCGCGTTATTAAAGACGAAGCGCCGCTCTACATGACCGCCGACGAAGAAGATGACTTCCGGGTGGCGGCAGGCGATGTCTCGCTGGATGAGAACGGCAATATTTTGGGTGAGCAGATCCCGATCCGCTATCGTCAGGAGTTCACCACGGCTGCTGCCGCCGAAATTGACTACGTGGCCGTCTCACCTGTGCAGATCATTTCGGTGGCCACCTCGCTAATTCCGTTCTTGGAGCATGACGATGCCAACCGTGCCCTGATGGGATCGAACATGCAGCGGCAGGCGGTTCCGTTGCTGCGGCCTGAGCGGCCGCTGGTGGGCACGGGTCTAGAAGCGCAGGCCGCACGCGACTCCGGCATGGTCATTGTCAACCGGATGGATGGCGAAGTGGTGCATGTGGATGCCAACCGGGTGCGGGTTCGCAGCACCGAAGGCGAAGAGGTTGAGTATCAGCTTCAGAAGTACCAGCGTTCCAACCAAGATACCTGCCTCAACCAGCGGCCAATCGTGTTTGTGGGTGATCAGGTGGTGGCGGGACAGATCTTGGCGGATGGCTCTGCCACTGAAGGCGGCGAGCTAGCGCTGGGACAAAACGTCCTGATCGCCTACATGCCCTGGGAAGGCTACAACTACGAAGACGCGATCTTGATTAGCGAGCGACTGGTCTACGACGATGTCTATACCTCGATTCACATTGAGAAGTATGAGCTAGAAGCGCGTCAGACCAAGCTAGGCCCCGAAGAAATTACCCGCGAGATTCCCAACGTGGGCGAAGATGCACTGCGACAGCTTGACGAAGCCGGGATCATCCGGATTGGAGCCTGGGTGGAGTCGGGAGATATTCTGGTGGGCAAAGTCACGCCGAAGGGCGAGTCCGATCAGCCGCCCGAAGAGAAGCTGCTGCGAGCGATCTTTGGCGAGAAAGCGCGCGATGTGCGGGATAACTCGCTACGGGTGCCCAACGGCGAGAAAGGCCGCGTGGTGGATGTACGAGTGTTCACGCGGGAGCAAGGCGACGAACTGCCGCCTGGTGCCAACATGGTGGTGCGGGTCTATGTGGCTCAAAAACGCAAGATCCAGGTCGGCGATAAGATGGCTGGACGGCACGGCAACAAGGGGATTATTTCCCGGATTCTGCCGGATGAAGATATGCCCTATCTGCCGGACGGTACGCCCATTGACATCGTGCTTAACCCGCTAGGCGTGCCCTCGCGGATGAACGTGGGGCAGGTGTTTGAATGTCTGCTGGGCTGGGCTGGCACCAATCTGGGCAGCCGCTTCAAGATGGTGCCGTTTGACGAGATGTACGGCGAGGAAGCTTCGCGCCTAACCACCCACGCCAAGATCCAAGAGGCCAGCGACAAGACCGGCAAGCCCTGGGTCTTTAATCCAGATAACCCTGGCAAAATTCAGGTCTATGACGGACGGACGGGTGAACCGTTTGATCGGGCAGTCACGATCGGCACGGCCTATATGCTGAAGCTAGTGCACCTAGTAGACGACAAGATCCACGCGCGTTCGACTGGGCCCTACTCGCTGGTGACGCAGCAGCCGCTAGGAGGCAAGGCGCAGCAGGGCGGACAGCGATTTGGCGAGATGGAAGTCTGGGCGCTGGAAGCCTTTGGCGCAGGCTATATCTTGCAGGAATTGCTCACTGTCAAGTCTGATGATATGCAGGGTCGCAACGAAGCGCTCAACGCCATTGTCAAGGGCAAGGCAATCCCGCGTCCTGGTACGCCAGAGTCGTTTAAGGTGCTGATGCGCGAGCTGCAATCTCTTTGTCTTGACATTGCGGCGCATAAGTTGCAAACCCAGGAAGACGGGGCAAGCCGCGATATTGAGGTTGATCTGATGACGGATGTGGGCAATCGTCGCACGCCTTCACGCCCGACGTATGAATCGATTTCGCGCGACGAGATTGAGGTCGAAGAAGACTAGTTGCCGGATTGCCTCGATGCTTGCCGCAGTCGAAGCTGAGACTGGTGAGGCATTTGAGGCCATAGGTCTGCCCGTAGATTGGCCCGATGGGGCTAGATGGAACTTACCAGGATAGAAGAGGAAATATTCAACGATGCCGAAGTTAGAACAACGGTTTGACTACGTCAAAATTGGTCTGGCATCTCCAGAGCGGATTCGCCAGTGGGGAGAGCGGACGCTGCCAAACAGCATGGTGGTGGGCGAAGTCACCAAGCCCGAAACCATCAACTACCGGACGCTGAAGCCCGAAATGGACGGGCTGTTTTGCGAACGAATTTTTGGACCCGCCAAAGACTGGGAATGTCACTGCGGCAAGTATAAGCGGGTGCGGCACCGAGGCATTGTCTGCGAGCGCTGCGGTGTGGAAGTCACCGAATCGCGGGTGCGCCGTCATCGGATGGGCTATATCAAGCTAGCTGCGCCCGTCACCCATGTCTGGTATCTCAAAGGTATCCCCAGCTACATGGCGATCTTACTCGACATGCCGCTGCGCGACGTGGAGCAGATTGTCTACTTCAACTCCTATGTGGTGCTGGAGCCGGGTAATGCTGAAAACTTGAGCTATAAGCAGCTCTTGACTGAAGACCAGTGGATTGAAATTGAAGATCAGCTCTACAGCGAAGACTCGCAGCTTCAGGGCATTGAGGTCGGAATTGGAGCCGAGGCATTGCAGCGCTTGCTCCAAGATCTGGAGCTAGAAAAAGAAGCCGAAACGCTGCGCGAAGATATCGCCACTGCCAAAGGCCAAAAGCGCGCCAAGCTGATCAAGCGGCTGCGAGTCATTGACAACTTCATTGCCACTGGATCGCTACCCGAATGGATGATCTTGAGCGTGATTCCGGTGATTCCGCCCGACCTGCGCCCAATGGTTCAGCTCGACGGTGGCCGCTTTGCCACCTCTGACCTGAATGACCTGTACCGCCGGGTGATCAACCGCAATAACCGATTGGCGCGACTCCAGGAAATTCTGGCTCCCGAAATCATTGTCCGCAACGAAAAGCGGATGCTGCAAGAGGCGGTAGATGCGCTGATTGACAACGGTCGACGGGGTCGCACCGTCGTTGGAGCTAACAACCGGGCGCTGAAGTCGCTGTCTGACATCATTGAAGGCAAACAAGGTCGCTTCCGCCAAAACCTGCTGGGTAAGCGCGTTGACTATTCTGGCCGCTCGGTGATTGTAGTCGGGCCGAAGCTGAAAATCCACCAGTGCGGTCTACCGCGCGAAATGGCGATTGAGCTATTTCAGCCGTTTGTGATCCATCGGCTGATTCGGCAGGGCTTGGTCAACAATATCAAAGCTGCCAAAAAACTGATTCAGCGCAACGATCCGCAGATCTGGGATGTGCTGCAAGAGGTGATCGAGGGGCATCCAGTGCTGCTGAACCGGGCGCCAACGCTGCACCGTCTGGGGATTCAGGCGTTTGAGCCAATTTTGGTAGAAGGCCGCGCTATCCAGATTCACCCACTGGTCTGTCCAGCCTTCAACGCAGACTTTGATGGCGACCAGATGGCAGTGCATGTGCCGCTGTCGCTAGAGTCGCAGGCTGAGGCGCGGCTGCTGATGCTGGCTTGCAACAACATTCTCTCTCCGGCAACCGGCAGACCGATTGTCACCCCCAGTCAGGATATGGTGCTGGGCTGCTATTACCTAACTGCCGAGAATCCGGCGGCAACTTTGGGCGCAGGCCGCTACTTTTCCAGCCTGAACGATGTGATTATCGCCTACGACCAGCGGCAGGTTGATATCCATTCCTACGTCTGGGTGCGGTTTGCAGGCGCAGTCGAGAGCGAAGACGATGAGGCTGAGCCGTTAGAAGTCACGACGGCTGAAGATGGCACGGTCACTAAGCTGTTTAAATATCGCCGAGTGCGCCAAGACACCGAGGGCAACGTAATTTCGCAGTACATCAAGACCACGCCGGGACGGATTATCTACAACAAGGCCGTTCAGGATTCTCTGGTGAGCTAGAGGGGCAGGGACATTCGCTAGATGAGAGCTGAATCAGAACTGGACAGAGTGAACTATTGAGGGGCAGAGAATGACATCAGAAGACAGAATGACCCAAAAATCGGCACCGCCAACGATTTTTCGCAACCGAGTGGTGAACAAGAGTCAGCTCAGACGGCTAATTGCCTGGGCTTTTACCAACTACGGTACGGCTCGCACTGCCAACATGGCCGACCAGCTCAAAGATCTGGGCTTCAAGTTTGCGACGCGAGCTGGCGTTTCGATTAGTGTCGATGACTTGCAGGTGCCACCCACCAAGCGCAAGCTGCTGGAGGCTGCCGAAGAAGAGATCCGCGCCACCGAAAACCGCTACACAAGAGGCGAAATCACCGAGGTCGAACGCTTTCAGAAGGTGATTGACACCTGGAACGGCACCAGCGAAGAGCTAAAAGACGAGGTGGTGCGCCACTTTAAGTCGAACGATCCGCTCAACTCCGTCTATATGATGGCCTTCTCTGGAGCCAGAGGTAACATCTCTCAGGTGCGGCAGCTCGTCGGGATGCGCGGCCTGATGGCCAATCCGCAGGGGGAAATCATCGACCTACCGATTAAGACCAACTTCCGCGAAGGGCTGACCGTCACCGAATATATTATTTCGTCCTATGGTGCCCGCAAAGGTCTGGTAGATACGGCGCTCCGCACCGCCGACTCTGGCTATCTCACCCGTCGTCTAGTGGATGTAGCGCAAGACGTGATCATCCGCGAACTCGACTGCGGCACCGAGCGCGGCATCTCAGCCAAAAGCATGACCGATGGCGAGCGAGTGCTAATTCCGCTTGAGGATCGGCTGCTGGGTCGGGTGGCCTCGCAGGATATCGTTCATCCTCAGACGGGTGAGGTGATTGTCGCTCGCAACGCTGCCATCTCAGATGAGCTGGCGCGGGAGATCGGTAAGGCCAAAATTGAAGAGGTGTTTGTACGCTCGCCCTTGACCTGTGAAGCCAGCCGTTCGGTCTGTCAACTTTGCTATGGCTGGAGTTTGGCTCATGCTTCGCGGGTTGATTTGGGCGAGGCCGTCGGGATTATCGCCGCTCAGTCGATTGGCGAACCGGGGACGCAGCTGACCATGCGGACGTTCCACACGGGCGGTACGTTTACCGGCGAACTCACGCCGCAGATTCGGGCTAGCTTTGACGGCACGGTGCATACCAAGCCCAAGCAGTTCCGCTCGCGCCCTTTCCGCACCCGACACGGCGAAGATGCTCTCAGCAGCGAAGTCAGCGTTGAAGTCAGCGTTGAATCGGGCGATCGCAAGGAATCCACGACGGTGCCCTCAGGTTCGATCATCTTTGCGCGGGATGGCGAGAAGGTGAAGCTGGGGCAGATGCTGGTCGAGATGCCGAGCGCGGGTCGCGTCCGCAAAGTGACTGAAAAAGCGACTAAAGACGTGGTTTCCGACCTGGCGGGTGAAGTCAAATTTGCTGACCTGATTCCAGAAGAGAAGAAAGACCGTCAGGGCAACACGACTCGCATCGCTCAAAATGGCGGTCTGATCTGGATCCTCTCCGGCGAGGTCTATAATCTGCCGCCGGGAGCCGAGCCTGCGGTGAAAAACGGTAGCCGCATCGAAGAGACCAGCGTGCTGGCCGAAACCAAGCTCGTCACCGAAAACGGTGGTGTGGTGCGGATTCCGGAAGAAAGCGAAGGCAAGGCCGGACGCGAGATTGAGATTATCACGGCCTCGGTGTCGCTCGACGAAGCCAAAGTCGTGATGGAAAGCCAGCAGGGGCGAGAGCATTACCTGATTGAAACCCAGAGCGGCCAGCGGTTCTCGCTGATTGCCACACCGGGTACTAAAGTCAGCAACGGTCAGGTTGTAGCAGAACTGATCGACGACCGCTACCACACCAATACCGGCGGCATTATCAAGTATTCTGGCGTGGACGTGGCCAAAAAAGGCAAAGCCAAGCTGGGCTACGAGGTCGTGCAGGGCGGCACGCTGCTCTGGATCCCGGAAGAAGCGCATGAGGTCAACAAAGATATTTCGCTGCTGCTCGTGGAAGACGGGCAGTATGTGGAAGCAGGCACCGAAGTCGTCAAGGATATTTTCTGCCAGAGCAATGGCGTTATAGAAGTCACTCAAAAGAACGACATTCTGCGCGAAATCGTGATCAAGCCGGGTGAGCTGCATTTGGCCGACAACCCAGAAGCCGTCATGTCGAAAGATGCCACCATCGTCAATCCGGGGCAGGAAGTAATGCCGGGTTTGGTCGTCGAGGAGCTGCGCTACGTTGAGTATGTCGAATCTCCTGAAGGCCCAGCTTTACTGCTGCGTCCGGTCACCGAGTTTCAGGTGCCCAACGAGCCTTCTGTACCCAGTCAGGCTTCCACCAAAGAAGAATCGGGCTGCTCGATTCAGCTACGCGCCGTGCAGCGCATCCCTTACAAAGACGGGGAGCGGGTCAAGTCGGTAGAAGGTCTGGATCTGCTGCGGACTCAGCTGGTGCTGGACATTGAGCAAGATACGCCGCAGCTCGCTGCTGATATTGAGCTAATCCCAGATGAAACTGATCCCGCAGTGCAGCGCTTGCAGCTCGTGATCCTGGAGTCTTTGATTATCCGGCGGGACGTGGCGGCTGATCAGACCCAAGGCAGCACTAGCACCCGGCTTTTGGTAAAAGACGGCGACCAGATTGCTCCTGGCGCGGTGGTAGCGCGTACCGAGATCCTCTCAAAAGAGGCGGGCGAAGTGCGCGGGATTCGCGAAGGCAGCGAGGCAGTGCGTCGGATTCTGGTCATGCGGCCTGTGGATCAGCTGGTCATTGACACCAAGGGTAAAGCGCCGGTGGTTAAACCGGGCGACCTGCTGGTTTCAGGCAACAAAGTCGCTGAAGGCAACATCACAACGCCCGAATCGGGTCAGGTTGTCAAGGCTGAGGACGGGCAGGTGACGCTGCGGATAGCACGCCCTTACCGCGTCTCGGCAGGTGCAGTCTTGCAGATTGACGACGGTGACCTGGTGCAGCGGGGGGATAACCTGGTGCTGCTGGTGTTTGAGCGCGCCAAAACAGGCGACATCATTCAGGGTCTGCCCAGAATTGAAGAGCTGCTGGAGGGTCGCAAGCCCAAAGAAGCCTGCATTCTCTGCAAGCGTCCCGGTACGGCTCAGGTTGTCTATGGCGATGACGACTCAATTGAAATCAAGGTGGTGGAAGGGGATGGCGTGATCACCGAATATCCGCTCCTACCCGGTCAAAACGCGCTCGTCATTGACGGGGAGGAAGTCAGAACCGGTCAGGCGCTGACGGACGGCCCCGCCAATCCGCATGAGATTCTGGAGGTTTTCTTCACCTATCACCGTGAGTCGCATGGGGTGCATGAAGCTTCGCTGCTCAGCCTCAAAGAAGTCCAAACTTTCCTGGTCAACGAGGTGCAGTCGGTGTACCAGTCACAGGGGGTTGAAATTTCTGACAAGCATATCGAAGTGATTGTGCGGCAGATGACCTCTAAAGGGCGTGTCGACGATGGCGGCGACACAACCATGCTGCCTGGTGAACTCGTCGAGCTGCGGCAGATTGAGCAGGTGAACGAGGCAATGTCGATTACTGGCGGTGCCCCGGCTGAATATACACCGGTTCTGCTAGGGATCACCAAAGCCTCGTTGAATACCGACAGCTTCATCTCCGCCGCCAGCTTCCAGGAGACGACCCGCGTTTTGACCGAGGCGGCAATCGAAGGTAAATCTGACTGGCTGCGCGGCCTCAAGGAAAATGTGATCATTGGCCGATTGATTCCGGCAGGCACGGGCTTCAACACCTACGAAGAAACCGCCAGCGTCGAGCTTGATCCTTACTATGAAGGCGGCATGTTGGAAGAAGACGCGGTGCTAGACGATGTGGTGCTGGACGATCGCACGGCCCGCAGCTACGAACGCGACGGCGGCTACGATGTCTTCTCGCCGCTGAGCGGACGCGATCAGCCAGAGGTGAGCGAACTGAGCAGCGAATTTGGCGCGACCTTTAGCCCCACGCCCATTGAATCGGATGTGGACGAAGATGACATTTACTCGCCGATTGTTGAAGATAGCGACGATGACGACGAGTTTGAAGAAGTAGAGGACGGAGACGACGGAGACGACGGAGACGACGAGTAAATCTAGCAGTTGGCTGATCCAACTTGAACTCGCCTAACTTGAACTCGCCTAACTTAAAAGTGCCTCCTCTGGTAGGATATTTCTGCTGGAGGAGGATTTTTTTATGAGCCTGCGCTTTTGGCGCTATCGTCTGGCACTGCTGATCAGCAGGATGGTAATCATTCCGATTGGCTATGGCAGCAGATTTCATCTGCCGGATAGACCGCCTCAACCGCAAATAGCCCAAAGATCAACAAGATAAACATCAAGATTAATAAGTGGCGCGATGGCAGAGAGCGATTTGACTTCCGACCAGCTTTCTCCGACCAAACGGGCGCTATTGGCGCTGAAGCAGCTTCAGGCTAAGCTCGCTGAGGCTAACTATGCCCAGCGGGAGCCGATTGCGGTTGTGGGCTTGGGCTGTCGCTGGCCGGGAGCGGCGAATCCAGCCGAGTTTTGGAGGCTGTTGCAAAACCAACAGGACGCAATTGCGCCAGTGCCCGCAGACCGCTGGGATCTAGATAAATTTTACGATCCTGATCCGGCCATTCCGGCCAAGATGCCGCATCGAGAAGGCGGATTTCTGCCGGATCTGCTCAACTTTGATGCTGGTTTTTTTCGGATCGCCCCCCGCGAGGCCAAGAGCCTTGATCCGCAGCAGCGCCTGCTGTTAGAGGTGAGCTGGGAGGCACTAGAGCAGGGCGGGTTTGCAGCAGATGGGCTGGTGGGCAGCCAGACAGGCGTGTTTGTGGGCATCAGCAGCATTGACTACTGGCAGCGATTGCTCAGCCGTCACCCCAGCGAAATTGATGCTTACCTGGCGACTGGCAATACGCACAGCATGGCCGCAGGCCGGATCTCCTATATTTTGGGCTTGACTGGCCCCAGCCTTGCCATGGATACGGCCTGCTCTTCATCGCTGGTGGCGCTGCATTCGGCCTGCCAAAGTCTGCGGCTGCGCGACTGCGATCTGGCACTGGCAGGCGGCGTGAACCAGATTTTGGAGCCAGCCACCAGCTTGAACTTTGCCAAAGCCAAAATGCTCTCGCCCACCGATCGCTGCCGCAGCTTTGATGCCGCCGCTGACGGCTTTGTGCGAGCTGAGGGCTGCGGCGTGGTGGTGCTGAAACGCTGGCGAGATGCCCTGCGCGACCAGAACCCGATTTGGGGCGTGATTTTAGGGTCAGCTGTCAACCATGACGGGCGAGCCAGTGGCCTGACCGTACCCAACGGCTCGGCGCAGCAGGCGTTGATTCGGCAGGCGTTGGCACAGGCGCAGGTGGAACCCAATCAGGTGAGCTATGTGGAGACCCACGGGACGGGCACGGCTTTGGGCGATCCGATTGAGGTGAATGCGCTGGGCGGGGTGTTTGGCACTACCCGTCTAGCGAGCCAGCCACTGATTTTGGGCGCGGTTAAGACCAATATTGGCCATACGGAGGCCGCAGCCGGAATGGCGGGACTGATCAAAACTTTGCTGGCCTTGCAACATCAGCAGATTCCCGCCAACCTGCATTTTCAGCAGCCCAACCCGCAGATTGATTGGAGTACTCTACCCGTCCAGGTGCCGACTGTACCTGTAGACTGGCCGCAGCAACATCAGCCTCGCATTGCGGGGGTCAGCGCTTTTGGTTTTAGCGGCACGAATGCTCATCTGGTCGTAGCAGATTTTCCAATTGGCGAACTGCCTCCTGGCAAAACTTCTAGCCCTGATTTGCCTCACTATTTGCTACCCCTTTCCGCCAAAACTCAGCCGGCGCTAATGCAGCTGATCGAACGCTACCGGACGCACCTGCAAACCTACGCCGGATCGCTGGCCGATCTCTGCTACACGGCTCAAATTGGCCGCTGCCACTTTAGCCAACGCCAAGCGCTGATCGTCAGTTCATTGAGCGATCTGCGTGAACAGCTTGCTTGGGTTGTTGCTTTGGTTGTCATGCCCCAATCTGCACATGAAGCACCTGCTGATCTGCAAGCCATCATGCAGCAGTATTTAGCTGGAGCCACGATTGATTGGTCTGCACTGTGGCAGGGGCAAACCGCCCGCATCGTCGATTTGCCAACCTATCCGTTTCAGCGTCAGCCTTACGGAGTTGGAATCATTGGCTAGCCGGAACCTGATACACTAAGCGATGTCTTAAGAGAAATACAGCTTATCTTTACTGTGCAGCCTATGCGGTTTCAACTGAGTCACTCTTTAGCTATCGTCTTACCGCTGCTGCTGACTCTGCCGAATGCTAGTCCAAACAGGCTGGCTTTACCGACTACGCAACCCGCAATTCAAGGCATCCAAATTGCGGCGCTCACCAGCCAAGAGCAGGCGGCTCTGCGGCAGGGGCAAGTGTTGCTCTCCGGCCAAGACGGCAGCTATACGGCGCGGGTTATGGCAAATGGCTCAGTCGATACCGCCTGGACTGTGCTGACGGACTACGATAATTTTGCCAACTTTCTACCAGGCGTTGAATCCAGCCAGCTTCTAGAGAGCAGCGGCAGCCAGCGCCAGTTTGAGCAGGTGAACGTGATCCGGATTTTTCCAATCACGCACCGGGAGCGCACCGTCATTTCGGCTTCTGAAACCTATCCCTCCAAAATTGCCTTCAGCCAGGTACAAGGCGACCTGAGAAAGCTACAAGGAGCCTGGTATATCACTGGCGCAGGCAGTCAGGTGATGATTACGCATCAGGTTGTGGTTGAACCTGTCTCCAATCGCGGCATTTTCTTTGGCCTCTACAAAGACAATCTGCAAAAGACAATGGCAGCGCTGAAGCAAGAAATCGAGCGGCGCTCCGGTGGATAGCACTCTTGTAGATCAGGAGATCAGATCATGGACTGGCAGGAGCGACATGTAATTGTGACTGGCGGCTCCAGCGGCATTGGCAAAGCCACGGCCATCCACCTCGCCCGCCGAGGCGCAAATATTTCGATTCTGGCGCGCGATCCGCAGAAACTGGCGCAGGCGGAGACCGAAATCACTGCTGGATCAAACCAAGTTCAGGTGTTCAGCGTTTCGGCAGATCTCTCAGACCGAGCGCAGGCAGAGCAGGCAATTTTGAGCGCGGTGCAGGCATTGGGTTCGCCAGATTTACTCGTTACCAGCGCTGGCATCGCCCATCCCGGCTATTTTCGGGAGCTGCCGATCGAGATTTTTGAGCAGACGATGGCAATTAACTACTTCGGCACGCTCTACTGCATCAAGGCAGCTTTGCCTCATATGGAAGCGGGCGGCGGCCATATTGCCCTGATTGGCTCCGGGGCTGGACTGATCGGCATCTATGGCTATACGCCTTACAGCCCCAGCAAGTTTGCGGTGCGCGGCTTGGCCGAGTCGCTGCGGGGCGAGTTGAAGGTGTGGGATATTGGCCTGTCGATTGTCTACCCTGCCGATACCGACACGCCGCAGCTGGAGGCCGAAAACCGCACCAAGCCTCCTGAAACCAAGCAGATTACGGCCACAGCTCAAATGTGGAGCGCCGAAGACATGGCTGCTGCAATTGTCAAAGGCATTGAGCAAAAGGCGTTTGTGATTGCGCCGGGGCAGGAGATGAGCGTGCTAGCAAAATTACATAGCCTGATTGCGCCGGGGCTAAACTGGTACTTCGATCGGATTGTGCGCCGGGTGCGTAGCTCTGGACTTTAGCGCTAGAGTCTAGCGCTGCGCCAAGCCAAACCAAAATTTTTCTTAAGAAGTAAAAAAAGGCTGTTCACCGTACTAACCCCGTGATACACTCTGTCGTCATGCGGTTTTCTCGGAGTGAGCCATCCCCCAACTCACCAGATTCCGTGATCTCCGTCATGGGTTTTCTACTCAGGAGCGCTTAGACTCGCAGAGATGATTGGCAGATGCATGAATCGCATCAAATTTAGGTTAAATCGGATCAATTCGGGCAGCAATTTAGCGATTTAGCGGTATAACTGACAGGACACTCGCAAGACAGCTCCCAAGATGACTGGTTCCAAGATGACTGGCAAAACAACCGGCAGTTCGCCGGGTATGGTGATTTCCCTTATGCAACCGACGCTCCAGACCGTAATTCAACCGACTTCCCAACCGACTTCCCAGCCAACACTCCAGCAGCGACTCGTCAAATTTCTAGAGCATGACCTGTCGATTCCTACTAGCGCCATCAATATGGGCTTGCGTCAGCAAGAGCAGTCTGCCCCGCTTCCTGACAATCTGCTGCCGATGGTGCTGTGGCAATATGGCCTAATTACCATCGAACAGCTTGATCAGGTATTCGACTGGATGGAAAAAGCTTGAGCTGAACAAATATTTAGAGAAAGATATCTAGAGAATTAGATACCTAGAGAATTAGGTAGAGAACATATACCAGACTGACCAGATGAATATACCAGCAGAATATATTTGCTAGTCTGTCAGCAGGGCTTTCAAGAGCAGGGGTTTCAAGCAGCCTCGAAAAAGATGAGCTAACCTAGCTGCATTGACCTTATGCGAGGCAGGCAGAGACTTGTTGCGGTAGCTGTTTCCAAAGCTGAGTTTTTTCAATATATCCAGTGGCTCGCAGCGATTCAGCCCGGTCGAAGAAGGTGCGGCTGCTGCGGTGGCTGAGCAGCAAAAAAGCCAGATCCTTGAGGGTAGGATCGGTGCGGATTGCCTTTAAGACGTTGAGTCCGTTGAGCTGAGGCAAGTTTAGTCCGCAGATAATCAGATCCGGCTGTTCGGCTCTAGCTAGCTTAAGTCCGGCTCTCTCACTGGCGGTTGTTAGGACTCGTACCTGTTTGGAGGAGAGCCGGAGCACTAGGTAGTCTTGCAGCGCCAAGTCGGCTTCGATGAGCAGGATCTTTTTCATGGTTTTAGCTCAGGCAGGTTTTGATTGCATAGACGAGCTGGCTCCAGATCTTGGCAATTTCGAGATAGCCATTGGGCTGAAGCTGCTGGGACTGCTCGTAAAGTTCGTAGGGATTGCTAGAGCCAATCAGCAGCACTGGCGTTTGAGAGGTGAGCGGATTGTAGCGGATGGCTCTGAGGACGTTAAGGCCGTCAATCTTATGTAACTTCAGGTTGCAGAGCACCAAATCCGGCTGGCGCTGCTCAACCAACCGCAGTCCGGCCACTCCATCGGTTGCCCAGAGTACGGAAAAGTTCTTTAAGGTGAGCCAATCAATCAAAGAAGCGCGAAAATCAGCGTTTTCCTCAATCACCAAGATAGTGGCCATATCCAAAGTCTTTACTTACGGTCATTCTCAGCTTAGAGCGAAGTTCTGAGGTTTTCTTGAAGTTTATCTAACTCTTCAGGTCTTCACCGTTCACTCGGCTGTTTTTAGCAAGACTATAATTTTATCCCAGCCTGATTAATTAGGCTGTATACATCATGTTGTATACAGCACACGATATATACACTGTATTGCATAGATTATGCTTGCTCCAGCGCTCTCCAACGCATCCAACGCATTAGTCCCAGCCTAGCAGTTGAGCAACTTGGTGCGTCAGCAGCATTGGATCAAACGGTTTGGCAATCAGTCCTTTGACACCCAGCGCCGTCAGGTCGCGAGAGGGGATCAGATCGACCTTGGCGGTCAGTAAGACAACAGCTTGATCTGTGGCAGAGCGAGTGGCGCTAGCTCGGAGATGCTGCAAAAACATCAGTCCATCCATTGCAGGCATCATCAAATCGAGAACAATGGCATCAGGGCAAATGCTTTCGGCTAGCTCTAACCCGGCCTGTCCAGAGCTAGCAGCAGCCACCTGCCAACCCGCAATATCTTCAAAACAGCTGCAAATAATCTCGCGAACCGGCTCGTCATCCTCGATGACTAGCACAAGGCGTTGCGTCACAATACAATAACTCCCTCTTGATCCTAGCCTGACCATCGGCAAGCGCATGAACCGACGCTGCTTAATCAAACTGCTCGCACAGGATTGGCTGATGGGCGCTGATTGGGTTAGCTGATCCAGTATCGGGTGAAAAAGGGGGTAGTGCAAACCTGACTGCTCAACTTCCAGAAATACTTACCATGCTTGCATGGCTCGAACTCCTTCACTCAAACAACAGATCGCTCACGAACTACCCCTCTATGTTCCTCAACCTTAAAGTGACCCGTGAATGTACTTATATATATCGCCCAAAAATGAAGATTTTTTGAAGTTACAAACGTTTACATTAACCAGCGCCTGGGAGATTTTGAGGCGGTTGGGCTGTTTGGCTATCGGATGGAGATGGGCGCTGGCCGGGACAGCATGAGTGGATCTACGGGAGATGCCTCAGCGAATGAACAGCTCGGCGGCTGAGCAGGCGAGTCAGTAGGCTGAAGCGGTACAGTAAAGCAGAAAACGCTGCCCTGCCCCAGCAGACTCTCAGCCCAAATTTGGCCACCCTGCTGCTCAACAATTTTGCGGCAGATGGCTAGCCCTAGACCTGTACCGCCCTTGAGCCGCGAGTCGGAGGCATCAACCTGCTGAAACTGGTCAAACACTTTTTCCAGCAGCTCTGCCGGAATACCGCGCCCTTCATCTTGAACCATGAACAAAGCATAGTCAGCAGGCGGGCTGGGAATTGGCGTATCTGGTTCATGGCAACCGCCTTCATGGCAGCCGCAGCTTGGCCGCAGCTTGGCTGAATCAAGCTCAAGAGAGTGAGGCTGGACGGAGACGCAAATTGTTTTGCCGGGATCAGAAAACTTAATAGCGTTGCTAATCAAGTTGGTGAGCGTTTGCAAAATTGAGTCGGGATGCACCCAGACCTGGATCGGAGTGAGAGCAACGCAAATTTGGATCTGCTCGGCTTCAGCGCTCGGACGCATCGCCTCAACCGCCTGCTGGATCAAGGCTGCGGCATCGCAGCTCTGCATCGTCAGCGTAATTTTGCCTGACTCTAGCCGCTGGAAGTCCAGAATGTCGTTGATCAGCCGCACCAGTCGATCGGTTTGCTCTGCCGCCACCTGCAACATCCGCCGCCCTTTTTCGGGCTTTTGATCATAGACTCCGCCCGCTAACAGCCCCAGCGACCCCCGAATTGCCGTCAGGGGCGTCCGCAGCTCATGGCTAACCGTGGAGACAAACTCAGACTTGATCTGAGCCATGGCGCGACTCTCGGTGATATCTTCGACGGTGCCCACATAGGCGACTGGAGTAGCCTCGGCGCTCAAAATCGGGGCAGTCCGAACGCAGCCGTAGCGAATTGTGCCGTCCTGATGCAGATAGCGCACGTCGTTGTAGGTGCTGCTAGCTTGCGCTCCCTGCTCGCGCCATTGCTCCATGATCCAGCGTAGATCGTCGGGATGGATAAACTGCGTCCAGCCAAAGCCCAGCGACTGAGCCAGCGAATAGCCGCCAATCTTTTGCGCCTGGGCGTTGCTGTAGACCATCTGCCCGACCGCATTAGTCATAAAGATGCCGATTGGCGCAAACTCGCTCAGCGAGCGGAAGGTGGCTTCGCTCATCCGCAGTGCCGCCTCTGTCTGCTTCAGCTCACTGATGTCAAACAGCGAAGAGCGGCTCATGATGAACCTGCCCGCCGCATCCCGAATCGCCGTAGAGCTAAGGCTGACGGGCAGCATCGAGCCGTCTTTGCGCCGCAGCTCCAGCTCCAGGTTTTTGAGCTGCCCCTGCTGGACGAACTTGGGAAATAGGGCTTGAAACACTCCCTGACTTGAGGCGCTCAGCAGCTTCACAACTGGCTGTCCCAGCAGCTCAGAGCGCTCGTAGCCTAGCCAGTTCAGCTCGGTATCGTTGATTTGGACAAATCGCCCCTGACGATCTAGCGAATGGTAGCCACAGGGCGCGTTGTTGTAGAGATCGGCGGTTTCGGTCACGGATTGGCGGCTGGTTTGCTCTGCGGCGCGCCGCTGCCGGATCTCGGCTTCGAGCAGGTAAAACACCCAGACAATCAGGCCAAAGCTCAGCCCGTAGCCCACCAAGCTGATCAGCTTGGTAGCTTGCAGGCTATTTGTCATCTGGGTGGAGCGCTGCTGCAACAGGCTCTGCTCGTGGTGGCTCATTTGGCTCAACAGCACCTGGATTTGGTATTGAGCCTGCTGGCCTTGTAGCGTCAGCTCAGCTTGGGTCTGCTGCTCTTTGGGAAAGTTGCGCTGAATGCCAACCGACTGCCGCAGCGCGCTGAAGCGTTGATTCACCAGCAGTCTGACGGCTTGAATCCGCTGCTGCTGGTTAGGCTCGTCGCCCGTCAGAGTTTGCAGCTCGTCGAGCGCTACGTCAGCCGTCTGGAGTCCAGAACGAAACATCAGCAGAAAATCTTCATCTTGCTGCACTAAATAGCCGCGCCGACCTAGCTCTGAATCCTTGATGCCGCTTTCGACTCGATCAAGCTTGCGAAGAACCTGATAGCTGTGCTCCAGCTTTTGGCGGTTGAGCACCAGCTCTCGAAGGCTGTTGTAGGAGGAAACGCCTACAGCGAGCAGCAGCAGCAGTGCCGCCCCAAGACCGCTACGCCGCCAGCTTGGCAGGAGTCGGCTGAATCGGCGGTTCCTTATCCACATATGTCCTGCTGCTGCTTTTGCTGCTGCTGCCGCTGAGATTTCAATGCACTAGAACTGGCCGCACTAGAACTGGCCGCACCTTGGCCAAAAGACTGCCCCGCTCGCTTCAGCCGTCGCAAAATCCGTTCGATTAGCGCATTGCCATCTGATTGGCTGAGGCTAGACTTGTGAAAATAGTCGTCTGCTCCGGCCTGAAAGGCTCGATCAATTTGGTCGGGGCTGCCGTGATTGGACAGCATCAAGATTGGTAGGTGCTGCCATTGCAGGTCGCTTCGCACCATTTGAGTGAGCTGCCAGCCGGTTAAGACGGGCATTTCAAGATCGAGAATTAGCAAATCGGCAGGGCTATCTTGATCGCTGAGCTGTGCCAACTGCTGCCAGAACTGCTGCGGATCGCTGAGTCCAGTCACCTGAATCTCTAGGGGTTGAAGTCGGCTGCTGAGCCAGGTCAAAATTGCCGGGTCATCATCCACCACCATGACGCGACTAGGGGCAGGCTGCCGCGTTCCCAAAACATGCATGATGGCATGAAAGAGATCAAAAACTGACGCGGGTCTTTGCAGAAAAACGCCGCCGACCTCAGCCACAGCCAGTCGGTTTTGCAGCGTCTCTTGCGCGCTTAGGGCAATCAGGGGCTGCGGTGTACTGGACTGAGCCAAGTGATCGAGGAGCGCTCTGCCTTGATTGGGCAGTCTCCAGTCTAGATCCAGCAAAATCACGTCCGGGCGCATCTGGACGAGTCGAGCCTGAGCGGTTCGAGCTGTGGCGGTTTCGAACCGCAGTCCGGCTCTGAGCGCCAGACCGGTGAGCTGCTCAGCTAGGTCACCATCCGTCAAAATCGCCAGAATCAGCGGTTGATCAGGCGTTTGGGGAATCGGAGAGGTTTGCCGGGCGAGCGGCGACGCAGGCGAAAAAAACTTGGGCAGACTGGCGGAGAGTGCCTGCACCCAGCCCTGGAGCTGAGCCTTCTGAAGATCGTCTAGCAAAATCTGCGGCTGTAGCCAGTCTTCGATCTGTTTCGCCCAGCTTGATCCGGCATGCAGCCCAAAAATACCGAGCGAGCCTGCCAGCTTATGCGCCGTCTGAGCAGCCTGCTGCCGTAGCTCAGCTGTACAGCCATCCCCCAACAGCAGCTCCACCGCCTGCTCAATCTGCTCGACTTGGGCAAGCATCTGATCGGCTGACTGCTGCCAAACTCGCCGCGTAATTGCCAGTGCCTGAGCCGCCTGCTCTGGATCGATACTCTTGGAGGCGGTGGCTTCAGGGAGGGGGTTGGCAGGTAGCTGATCGGCTGGCTGATCGGCAATAGGTGGCTCTGCCAGAACTGCTGTTTGAGTTGGCGAATCCCCGGCTGGCGCTGGCGCCTGCTGTGCTCCGACCTGCTGCGATTTCTGGGGATTCGTCTGGGCTATTAGCTGCTTAGAGCTAGACTCGGCGGGACGCAGCCGATAGCCCATGCCGTGGACTGTCTTGATGGGATTAGCAACGCCTGCAGCTTCCAGCTTTTGGCGCAGGCATTTAATGTGAGTGCTGACGGTTTCTTCCCCCGGCGACTCTGCGGGATTCCAGAGCCGATCGAGAATAGCGCTGCGGCTGAAGACGCGGTTGGGGGTTGATAAAAACAGCTCTAGCAGTCCGTACTCTTTGGGGGTCAGGTGTAGAACTATCCCGTCGGCTCGCACCTCGCGGCAGGCTGAGTCGAGGCAAAGATTTTCCCAGGTGACTTGCGGCGTGATCAAGCCCTTGCCTCGCCGCAGCAGCGCCCGCACTCTCGCCAACAGCTCGGCCAGATCAAACGGCTTGATCACGTAGTCGTCGGCTCCAGCATCCAGCCCCAGAATTCGGTCGGTGGCGCTCTCTCTGGCAGTGAGCAGCAGGACTGGCGTAGCGTTACCGTAATCCCGCAGTGCTTGACAGAGGCAGATGCCGTCAAGTTTAGGCAGCTCCACGTCTAGGATGATCAAGTCATAGTCGAGCTGCCGAGCCAAATCCAGTCCGGCTTGCCCGTCTATTACCGTACTGACCTGATAGTGCTGTGCTCTAAGACTAGCGGTTAGCACTGCACTGGTCGGTTGATCATCCTCGACCAGCAAAATCTGCATCCTAAATTCCCTTAGGGTTTTATATCAAGGCTTTTGGAAACTACGGGAAATTAAAGCATGCTTCCTTAAATTACGCATGGGTATCCAGCCCCCCGAAACCGCCATTTGGCTGAAGTTGGCTTGACTGAAGTTGGCTTGACTGAAGTGGCTGCTAGTAGCCGAGTTACTTGGTTTCTTGATGGCTGGATCTTGACATAATAGGTTTCTGCTAGAGTGCAGTGCGGCTGTGGGGCTGCCAGAGATCCAGCGCTGGCCCTAGCGGAATCAGCCCGCCAGGATTCAGCGGAAACAGATTGCCGTAGTAGTCTCGCTTCACGGCTTCGAGATCGCAGGTTGTGGCAATGCTGGAGATTTGGTAAATATCGCGCAGGTAGCCGCTCAGCTGCGGGTAGTCTTGAATCCGGCGCAGATTGCATTTAAACAAACTGTAGTAAACCAAATCAAACCGAAACAGGGTTGTAAACAACCGCACATCAGCTAGCGTTAGCTGGCTACCGCAGAGAAACCGCTGAGCTTGCAGCGTCACCTCAATTTCGTCGAGGGTCGCAAACAGCGCTTTGCAGGCTTGCTCGTAGGCTGACTGAGTTTGGGCAAATCCGCAGCGGTATACACCGTTGTTTACCGCATCATAAACTTTCTGATTCCAACTATCAATCTCTGGGCGGAGCAATTCTGGATAGAGATCTATTTCTGGATGTTCAGCGATTGTGTTAAATGCTGCGTTCAGAATCACAATAATTTCTGAGCTTTCATTGTTGACAATCTTGTTCTCTACGCTGTCCCACAGAATTGGCACTGTGCAGCGCCCCGTATATCCGGGCTGAGCTAGCTCATAGAGTTGGCGCACTGTCTGACAGCCCAGCTCTGGCTGTTCAAACACCCAGCCGCCTGCTTCTGGTGAGGGTCGCACCACCGCCACCGAGATTGCGGACTCCAGCCCCTTGACTGCCCGCACGATCAGCGTTCGATGCGCCCAGGGACAGCCCAGCCCGACCAGCAGACGATAGCGTCCTGCCTCTGGCAAAATTTCTGCGCCGCGAAACTGGCTCTCAGGCCGCAGATATTCGCCGGACTGGCTGCGGGGAGCCATCTGCGACATCATCACATGCCAGAGGGTTAACCAGACCCAGCGCCCCAGCCGAATCACAAACTGGGCGGGTAGAGGTTTAGCTTGAGATTTAGCTTGAGGTTTAGCTTGAGGCTGAGTCATGGGGAGATCTCTCTAGCGACGGCGGTCTTGCAGCTTGCGGTAGACGGATTTGACATCGACATTGTGATGCGCCAGCGCCACCAGCAGATGATAGATCAAGTCGGCAGCTTCTCCGGCAATCGCATCCGGGTCGTCGTCTTTGCAGGCCATCACCACTTCGGCAGACTCTTCGCCAATTTTCTTGAGAATCTTGTTGTCGCCGCCCGCCAACAGCTTGCAGGTGTAAGAGTCTGGATGGGGATGATCGCGACGGTCGCAGATGATGCCAAACACCTGAGAGAGCGTGTCGGCAGGCGGCGGCTGAATGCTGCCATCGATCTGGTGGAAGCAGCTGCGCTCGCCCGTATGGCAGGCTAAATCGCCGATCTGCTCGACGGTGACCAAAATTGCGTCGCTGTCGCAGTCATAGCGGATTGACTTCACCTGCTGCAAATGCCCTGAGGTTGCGCCCTTATGCCAATATTCCTGTCTAGAGCGGCTCCAGAACCAGGTTTCGCCCGTCTCTAACGTTTTTTGCAGCGAGGCTTGATTCATCCAGGCCAGCATCAGCACCGTGCCGTCTAGATAGTCTTGAACGATAGCGGGCACTAGCCCCTGGTCGTTGTAGCAGATCTTTTCGACCGGAATGGCCGTCTCAAATTCAGTCGGCATCTCCAACCCCTCGCATGGCAAACAGCAGTCTCTATATTATTGCGGGTATTGCGGCTCGGTCGGGTCGGGAGAGATAGGGAAGCGTCTTCGAGTCGCGCTCTTGTTGTCTCTGCGCTAGTCAGGCAGCCCAAAACGGCGTTTAATGAATTTTCAGGGGTGAACCAGAAGGCCAGGAGTGGAGGCCAGGAGTGGAAGCCAGGAGTGGAGGCCAGCAAAAGTGACGGAAGATCTGCCAAAATCCTACAACATGCAGGCCGAACTCGCCCGTGAGCGCAACCGGGCTGCGGCTGAACGCACGCTGATGGCTTGGATCCGCACTTGCTTAGCGTTGATTAGCTTTGGCTTTGGCATCAACAGCATCGTTAGCGCTGTGCTGATCGCTCAGAATAAGTCAGCCCAGAGTCCGCTAGTGCTGTCTCGCGTTTTGGGGCTGGCTTTTATTGCACTGGGAACCTACGCGATGGTGCAGGCTGTGATTGAGCATCGGCAAGAGCTGCGCTACATCCAGCACGCGGTCAACTACCTGTACCGCCCCCGGACTTCGCTGGGACTCAAAGTGGCAGTTGGCCTGATCGGCATCGGCATCTTTGCCTTCACCTGGATTTTGATCAGCGTTCTTGCTTAGGCTCTTGAGTCTCTAGTCTCTGCGCTATGCCCTCTATTCAGCCGCCCCCTCCCACCAACGACACCACCGAACTCGCCCGCGAGCGCAACCGAGCTGCGGCGGAACGGACGCTGCTGAGCTGGATCCAAAACTGCCTGTCGCTGATTGGCATCGGTATCGCGCTCGATCAAATTCTGACAGCCGTAAACCGAGGTTTCCCACAAAATAATCCGCTCGTCAACCTGAGGTTGGCTCACGCAATTAGCCTCAGCTTAATCGGGCTGGGGGGGCTGCTGCTGCTGCTGGCGGTTGTAATTTATCGGCAGCAAACGCGCTGGCTTGACCCGACTCGTGCTCTAGCTCGTGACCTGGCTCGTGACCTAACTCGTGACCCGACTCGTGATGTCAGCCTCTGGTCTAGAAATGAGCTGAGCGCAGGCGCGGTAATTTTGCTGGGAATTGGGGCAATGGTGATCATCCTGCTGCTCTAGGGCTGGACAACGCTAAACCAAGCCCCGCAGCAGCGCTTGCAGCTTTAATTTCACTTCGGCGAATTCGCGTTCTGGGTCAGAGCCCGCCACGATTCCAGCTCCGGCATACAGCCTTGCGTGATGGCCATCTAGCAAAGCAGAGCGAATTCCAACAATAAATTCAGCGTTGCCCTCAGCATCCAGCCAGCCCAGCGGCGCGGCATAGAGCGAGCGGTCAAACGGCTCGTAGCGCAGAATTTGCTCGCAGGCGGTTTGGCGCGGCATTCCGGCCACCGCAGGCGTGGGGTGCAGCGCGGCGACGAGTTGCATGGGGTGCAGATCTGGGGGCAACTGCGTTTGGATCGGCGTATGCAGATGCTGGATATTCGCTAGCTGCCGCAGGCTAGGGCGGCTGGCATAACTGGGATGCAGTCCCAACTCCAGCAGCTCCTGAGCAATAAACTCGACCACCAATCGATGCTCATGCTGCTCTTTGGCGTTCTGGAGCAGGCGTGAGGCTAGCCGACGATCTTCGCTCACCGTGCGTCCGCGTGAGGCCGAGCCAGCCAGCGCGTCGGTAATTAAATGGCGCTGGCGAATGCTGAGCAACCGTTCGGGGCTAGCTCCAATAAAGCTCTGACGACCATTGCTGACGGAAAACACGGCGCAGTCTGGGTGCAGCTGACGCAGATGATGCAGTGACTGACAGCCCTGAAACGGCAGCTCGGCATAGACATCAATGGCATGAGCCAAAACCAGCTTTTTGTAAGCGCGATTTTGAATGGAGGCTAAGGCCGAAATCACCCCTGTTTGAAAGGGATGATTATCAATAATTGTCCAGCGATTCAGCTGGCTCAGCTGTGATTCAACTAAATAGAAATGCTCGGCAGAGAGCCGCTGAATAGTTTGGATTTGCTGCCAAATTGTCTGGGTAATTTCGCTAATTTTAGCCACTGCATCAATGGGCCAATTAACCGTAACCCGCCCTGAATTTTGCTGACGAGCAATCTGCCAGCGCGGCAAAAATAGCGTAGCAGGCGCAAAGGGAGCAGCGCTGCCCGCCTGATCAAAAAAGCTGAAGCTGCTGAAAATGCAGGGGGCAGCCCAATTCTGATCCCTGGTTTGCTCCCAGCTCTGGGCAGGCAGATTGAACAGCAGGCGGGCAAAGCAGTCTTGGGTGAAGCGCTGTGCCTCCACAAAGCGCTCAGCGCCACTAATTTCGCTGGAGATGATTGGATCAAAAGCCGCAACTGCTGCGCCACCATCACGGTTTTCAAAATAAAAATGCACCTGTCCAGCCGCAAATCTGTGCAGCACCGTCAGCGGATCAATCGCCGCAGTTTCTAACGCAACGCTGGCAATCTTGGTCTGACCTGATAGAACAGCCTGTTCTTTACAGAACTCAAGAAATTGATATAGTTTTTTACAATCTTGCGACGAGTTAAGCTGGCTAAAAGGTGATTGACAAAGCATTGAACTTTAAAAATTCCTGAACAGTTCAGCCGTTAGAGTTCAGATTCAAAATGCAGCCTGAACGCTGAAAATTAGCTATTCCTAACATACTTTAACCCGCCGATTTTGCTAAGCGACCTGTGGCTCTGCGCTGCCCCATGACCCGCAGCTTCAGATCTCCTGGTGGCACAAAGGTAATGCCGCGACGAGCAGGGCGACTCAGGGGCGGCGGCGGCTGAGTCGGGCAAAACTCGTACTGCCGCAGCAGGCTGGCCAAAATCAGCTTCATCTCAAACAGCGCCAGCGCCATGCCGATACAGCTGCGACTGCCCCCGCCAAACGGCAGATATTCGTAGGGCGACTTGGCCTCCAAAAAGCGCTCAGGCCGGAACTGCTGCGGATCGGGGTAAGCCTCTGGCCGTCGATGCGCCAGATAGATACAGGGAATCAGCACCGCGCCGGGATCAAACTCGTAGCCCGCCAGCGTCAGGGACTGCTTGACGCAGCGCGGTTGAGCAATTAGCGCTATCGGATAGATCCGCAGCGCTTCTTTGCAGACGGCGCTCAGGTAGGGCAACTGAGCCAGCGCCGCAGGACTCGGATCGGCGCTTTCTAGCTCAGCCTGAAGCCGCGCCAAAATTTCGGGATGGCGATGCAGCCAGTAAAACACCCAGCTCAGGCCGGAAGCAGTGGTTTCATGCCCCAGCAGCAGCAGCGTCATCAGCTGATCGCGCAGCTCTAGATCGCTCAACGGCTGTCCTGCTAAATCGCGAGCCGCCAGCAGCATCGCCAGAATATCTTCACCAGGGGGAGCAGCACGGCGCTCGCGAATTTCGGCATAGATCAGCGCATCGATCTCGGCTCGCAGCCGCAGAAAGCCGCCCCAAGGGCTCAGTCTCCCCAGATCTTGCTGCAAGGGCGGTAGGAAAAACTGCACCGAGTAGAGCGGCGAATTGATCCGCTCCAGCAGCCGATGCAGCAAGACCTTGAGCTGAAAATAGCGCTGACCGGGCTGGAGGCCAAACAGCACGCGCAAAATCACGTCCAGCGAAATTTCCAGCATCTGTGCCTGCACTGAAATCGTCCTGCCAGTTGGCCAGCAGGTTTGCTGCGTCATTTGGCAAATCAGCTCGCCGCAGTTTCGCAGGCTCTCGCCGTGCAGCGCGGGCATCAAGAGCTGCCGCTGCCGCTGATGTTGCGCCCCGTCCTGCATAATCAGCGACTGGTCGCCTGTCAGCGGTCGAAATACATGGGTGACTTTGCCCAGCGCCAGCCGATCGGCCAAGGTCGTGAAAATTGCCTGAAGATCGTCGGGATGGCTGAAAAACACGACGGGTGGCGAGTCTGCCCCCAGCACTCTCAGCGTAAAGCAGTCGCCGTAGCGCTCAGCGCAGTCTGCTAAAAATCCGGTTGGGTTGGCGATGATTTGCAGCGTTTGCGCTAGCGGCGGCAGCGTTGAGCCAGCGGGAAGTTTCATGCGGTGATGGATGCGGTGGGCAAGACAAGGGCAAAAATTCTGTTAAAGCCTTCGTATTGTAGACATAAGGGAGGCAGGGTCTGGGAAGGGTTGATTCATGATTCGTTACGGGCGACAGTCTGAGACGGGCGGCGGCTGGCCTTTATAATGAGGGCTGTGTGATCACGGGTGCGCCTATCTACGGGGACTCCTGCCCTACAGTGCTTTGCTCTACAGTGCCTTTGCCGATCTGCTCTCAAGACTTTTCGAGATTTTTTCGAGATTTTTTCGAGATTTCTCAGTGACTTCAGCTAGAACCTCCAGCCGCCACTCATGACTACCAAAGTGACTCCAGCTGCAAACGCCGCCGCTGCCCAGCCCGCCGCCCAGACTGCTGATGCAGGCCGCAGGCCGCAGAACCTTTGGCTCGCCGCGCTAATGCCGCCCATGTACAGCGTCGCGGTTTTCCCGATTGCCCTCGGCAGCGCCATTGCCTTTGCCGAAACGCAGCATCTGCGCTGGGGCATTTTCCTGACGTTTCTGCTCTCGGCAATTTTGATTTTGGCCTGGGAAAACCTCAGCAATGATGTGTTTGACGCAGAGACTGGCATTGATGCCAACGAACCGACCTCGCTGGTCAACCTGACGGGCAACAAATCGCTGATTTTCTGGCTGGGCAATCTCTGCCTGGGGCTGGGGATTGCGGGCATTCTGGCGATTGCCTGGGGGCAGCAGGACTTCACCATTTTGGGCTTGATTTTGGGCTGCTGCGGCTTGGGCTACATCTATCACGGGCCGCCGTTCCGCCTAGGCTATCAGGGGCTGGGCGAAATTCTCTGCTTTTTGAGCTTTGGGCCGCTGGCTGTTTCTGCTGCCTACTACAGCCAGACTCAGGCTTGGTCCGCCGAGGCGTTAGCGGCTTCGCTGCTGCTGGGGGTGAGCACGAGTTTGATTCTGTTCTGCTCACATTTTCATCAGGTGGCGGACGATTTGGCTGCTGGCAAACGCTCGCCTGTGGTGCGTCTGGGAACAAAGCGGGCGGCTCAGCTCTTGCCCTGGCTCTGCGGCGGGATGTTCGGCTTGGCAGGGCTGCTGGTTGTGCTCCAGGTTTTCCCGGTTTGGCTGCTGCTGGTTTTTATCAGCTTGCCTGCGGCGATTAACCTGTGCCGTCATGCCTTGACCTACCATGACCAGCCGGAGCGCGTCCGCAACTGCAAGTTTTTTGCGGTGGCGCTGCATTTCTGGAGCAGCGTTTTGCTCTGCCTGAGCTTTGCAATTGCTGGGGTTGTCTCATGAGTGCCCCAAGCTTAGCGGAGCTGGAGTTTCTGCCCGTTCTGGATGCGGATGGGCTGATGCCGGATACCTTTGACGGCAAAGTTGGGGTCTACGCGATTTTTGATGCGGCCAAAATTTTGCAGTATGTGGGCTACTCGCGGGATGTCTCGCTCAGCCTGAAGCAGCATTTGGTGCGCCAGCCTCAAAGCTGCTACTGGTTTAAGGTGCAAACCATCGACCGCCCTAGCCGCAGCATACTCGAAGCAACGCGCGATGCCTGGATTGGCGAAAACGGCGCGGTGCCGCTGGGGAATGCGGCGGCAGCTGATCTCTGGAATCAGCCGATTGACGCAAAGCCTCGGATGACTACCGCAGAACAAACGGCTTATGAGTCGAGCGATGAGCCGGGGAAAATTAAAGCTTTGAAGCAGGTTGCTCGCCGCATTGAGATTGAGGTGATGCAGGATCTTGAAGCGCGGGGCGTAAAGCTGCCGATTCGCTTTGATCCTAAAGCGAAGGAGTCGGGGCTGCTTAACTTGAAATAGGCTTGAAATAGAGCAGTGAAAGTAGAGCAGGTTCATCGCTTGACCACAATGCTGTGAGGATATCTCAAAGCTTTGTCCAGTGATCCAGATTCTTCCGATTCATAGGGGCAAGCTAGAGGTAAAGGGGACTGACCCCGATCACTCTAGCCATTGCATCCCTATGCTAATTCCCTGCCAAAATCTACAAAATCAGGTCAATGCACTCCTTCAGCTTCAGCAGCAGGAGCCGTTGCTGCGTGCCGCTGACAGTACCGCGATTCAAAATTCGCTGCGAAAGGCGATTGCGCCTACCTTTGAAATCGTGTTTGCTGGCGCGTTTAGTGCGGGTAAATCAATGCTAATCAACGCCCTGCTGGAGCGTGAGCTGCTCTACAGTGCCGAGGGTCACGCCACTGGCACTGAGTGTCAAATTGCCTATGCCGAACCTGACCAAGAGCGCGTTGTGCTCACCTTCATGAGCGAAGCCGAAATTCGCGAACAGGCGACGCTGCTCTGCGGACGGCTGGGGCTGAGCGCCACGGTGAATATCAATCAGCCCGAAGTCATTGAGCTGCTTCAGCAAAAATGCCAGCAGATTATCGAAGCTGAGGGCGGCGAGAGCAAGTCAGATCTAGCTAAACAAGCCAGCGCTCTAAACTTTCTGCTTGCAGGCTTTATCGACAACCGCGAACATATCCATACGGTGAAGCAAAACACCTTTTCGATGGAGCGGTTTAACTTCAGCAACTTACAGGAAGCCGCAGGCTATGCGCGTCGGGGGGCAAACAGCGCCGTGCTGAAGCGTGTGGAATATTACTGTCATCACCCGCTGCTCCAGGATGGCAACATTTTGGTGGACACGCCGGGAATTGACGCGCCAGTCAAGAAAGACGCTGAACTCACCTACGCCAAAATCGAGCATCCCGATACGTCAGCCGTGGTCTGCGTGCTCAAGCCCGCCTCGGCAGGCGATATGACCAGTGAAGAAACCGAGCTTTTAGAGAAAACCAAAGGCAATCCCAGCATTCGTGATCGGGTGTTTTATGTCTTCAATCGCGTTGATGAAACCTGGTACAACGCTCAGCTGCGGCAGCGGCTAGAACGCCTGATTCAAGAGCAGTTCCGTGACTCTAGCCGGGTTTACAAAACCAGCGGTCTGCTGGGCTTTTACGGCAGTCAGATCCGTCAGGATCAGAGCGGTCAGTTTGGGCTGGCGGATCTGACCAGCAGCTCAGAGTCACCGCAGTTTGTGAATGAGTTTAATCGCTACTGCGCGAACTCCGGCAAGCTGCCCGCCGACCGCTTTCGGATTGATGTCAAAAGCTACGAGTCGCCAATCGAAAACTATCTGCGAATTTTGGGCGAAGCGGGCGATCCGCTGATTGAGCAGCTAATCCAAGATAGCGGCATCGAAACCTTCCGCAGCGCCATCACCCGCTACCTCACCGAAGAGAAACGCCCGCTGCTGCTGGCCAATCTGGCGGACGACTTGCAGCCGCTTTGCATCAGCCTCAAGCAGAGCTACGTGGCCGCATGGCAGGAGCTCAGCAGCCAGCCGCAGGATATTGCGACGCTGAAAGAGCAGGAGCTGCGACAGCTTAGCAAAGAGCTCAAGCAGGTGGGCGATCAGTTCCGGCAGGATATTGAGCAGACGGTGAATCGAGCCGTGGCCAGCAATAGTAACAAAGTGCTGGAGGCTAGCTTTTTGAAGCTGAAAGCCCGTATGGTCAGCCGTCTGGATGAGCTGCTGAATACTTTCTCAGTAGGCGAAATTCACGAACGCGCTCAGGCAAGCCACAAGCGCCATTCGGTGGTGCCCCTGCTGGCGATTCTGGCCGAAGCCTTTTACTATTTGGCAGATGGTCTGGAAGCCGTGTTGGTAGATGCCTCGCGGGAGCTAGTGGCCAATTTCTTTCAGCATCTGCGCGATCAGGTGCGGCAGCAGGACTATTACCGCCATCTCTATCGCCTGCTGGGGCATGACAGCGGTCTGGAGGTGCGGCTGAATCAGCTGGAGCAGCAGGTTTGCAGTGCGTTGGTGAATGAAGCCTGCACCGAATGCGACCGCTATGTGCGCGAGCGGCCAGAGTTTTACACCGAAGGCTCTTGCTCGATGTGGCAATTGCGCCAAACTTTGCAGCAGGCTTGCCGGGGCTACGACTACCAAAACATGATCGAAGCAGAACCCGCCATCCGCCAGCTTCTAAAGCTCGACTTTGAGCAAAAGGTGAAGGAAACCGTGATGCGAACTTTCCGCCAAACAATCAACCAAACGCTAAACCTACATCTGCTTGAATCTGCCAGCGAACAGGCCGACCAGATTTTGCAGCAGTACGATCAGGCGCGGACTTATCTGGCGCAAATTCTGGACAAAGAAGCCGAGGAGAAAATTCGCGGCAATCGACAGAAGCAGTCTGAGCTGGAGCAAAAAATTGAGCTGTACAATCAGTCGACTTCTGGCATCAATGTCTGTCTGGAAACGATGCAGCTCGACCGTCAGAAGCTCCCGACAATTAGCAAAGAGGATCTGATGATTTTGCCTGTGGAAGCGGCAGTCATTGAGGCAGAAGTTGTTGAGGAGGAGGCTGAAATGCAGTTGGTTGAAGCGTAGGTTCTGCTCTCACTCCTAAAGTCTCCCTTATCTACATACTGTAGAGTGGGGGACTTTGAGCAAGAAATAGAATTTTGAGGAGATCAATTTGATTATGGAAGAGAAATTTGAGCGGTTGAAGCATGAGACCGAGCATCAGGGAGTTGTTTTATCGTTAGAGCCTGCGACTTTTAAGGTAAAAGATTTCATTTCAAGAGTTAGAGCAGTTGTCAAAGGACAGCTTCTCAATCGGATTATTGAAGACTTAAAATCTCATCAGCAGGGCATTCTAGATCATCATCATCATGCTGCACTACTGCAAGATGAAGGCATTCCCTGCGAAATTCTCTGTCCTGGAAAACCTGACTGGCAAAAAGGCAAAGTCCGAATTGCTGTGTATCTCGAATTTTGCCCCGATGCACCTGAAGTCTCGGATGATTCGCTCGATGGAATTCGGCAGGCTATTACTCCTGAAGTCTAGTTAGATTTAGTGCCCAACATCATGCCATCTCGACGTATCAAAATTCCGGCTACCGTGCGTGACTATGTATTCCAGCGCGATCAGTATCAATGCCAGAGCTGCGGTTCAGTGAACTTAAAAGATCTGTCGGTGGATCACATTATGCCGCTGGCGAAAGGCGGAACTGACGACATCAGCAATCTGCAAACACTCTGTCGGAGCTGCAACTCTCGTAAACAGCACCATACAGATGAGCGATTTCAGCGGCGCTACCAGTCATAAAGCAGAACTATGTTTGGGTCAAGCTTGGTTGAAGATGCAAGTAGGATGAACATACGGGTTTCTTAACATGATTAACCTGGATTTCAGAACGCTGCGAGGAACATATGAGCAGGGCGGTAAACAAGGCATGATTCACATGGTGAGTGCTGGGGCTAGTCAAAATCGATTGGTGCTAGGACAAATTAAAGTGCATCAGAAATCACAGCGGTTCCAAAGCTATTCTCCGCTCACGATCTAGCAGGGCGTAGCAGCAGCGCGAGCGCCCCAGCGAGCAGTCCCCAAAAAGCCGCGCCAACGCCAAACAGCGTCACGCCAGAAGCCGTCACCAAAAACGTGATCAGCGCTGGCTCTCGCTCTGCTTCCTGAGATACAGCCACTGACAGCCCGTTACCAATCGTGCCCAGCAGCGCCAGACCTGCAATTGCGCTCACCAGCTCTTTTGGGAAAGCCGCGAAGACTGCCGTCACCGTTGCCCCAAACAGCCCGATGGACAGATAAAAAACACCTGCCGCCACCGCCGCCACATAACGCTTATTGGGATCTTCGTGGGCTTCTCGTCCCATGCAGATAGCCGCCGTAATCGCCGCCAGATTCAGCGCAAAGCCGCCAAACGGTGCCAAAACCACGGTTGCTGCGCCCGTCCATCCAATCAGCGGTGAAATCGGCGCATCGTACCCCGCAGCCCGCAGCACGGCAACACCGGGCACGTTTTGCGAAGCCATTGTCACCACAAACAGCGGCAGCGCCACGCCCACCAACGCCGCCAGCGAAAACTGCGGGGCTGTGAAGACAGGCTGGGCGAACTGTAGACTCACACCGTTCCAATTCAGCAGTCCTTGCGCTGCGGCAATTAGAATTCCAATCACCAAAGCAGATATAACGGCGTAACGCGGTAGAACGCGCCGCATTAACAAATAGGTGATGAACATCGCGAAAACCAGGACAAACTGCGTTTTCATTGCCGTGAACAGATCTAGTCCAAACCGCAGCAGCACGCCCGCCAGCATTGCCGAAGCAATCGGCAGCGGAATTTGGCTCATCGCCCGCTCAAACCAGCCGGTAAATCCGCAGAGCGTGATCAGCAGCCCTGAGCACAAAAATGCGCCAATCGCCTCTGGTAGCGGCACACCTGCCGCCGCAGTAATCAGCATTGCCGCACCGGGCGTAGACCAAGCCGTGACCACTGGGACTCGATAGCGCAGCGACAGCCCAATGCAGGTGATGCCCATGCCCAGACCCAGCGCCCACATCCAGGAGGCAATCTCGGCATCAGAGGCGTTGAGCGCCTGCGCGGCCTGAAACACAATCACCGCCGAGCTAGTAAAGCCCACCAGCACCGTCACAAAGCCCGCAATCACGGCTGAGACAGAAAAATCTTTGAATGATCTCAGCAGGGTCATCGCTTCTCCCGACTAATCTGAACGCCTGTCTAGGATAGAGAATCTGGCTGGATTTGGCTTGAATCTTTTTCAGGCAGGCAATGTCTTGAACAAACGCGCCTGCAAATTTTGCCTAAACCAGTATTCCAGAGTTGGGTTCTAGAAAATCGCTGAGTCTGGGAGTCGCTGATGCTGTGTGTTGAGGATCTGCTGAAACTGGAACTGTTTCGCTTACTGCCCGCCTCAAGGCTCGACTGGATCGGTGAGCAGGTCAGTGAGATTCACCTTAGTCGGGGTGAGCTATTGGTGCGAGAGGGCGACCCGCCGCGCGGCTTTTTTGTGTTAGTGGAGGGCAGCATGGGCATCACGCGCCTGAGCGACTGCCCAGAAATGCCATTGATGCAATTGGTATCGCGAGTTTTCGAGCCGTTTTTTGCCACGAAGGCAGTAGGCAAAGGCTCGGGCTTGGGGCTAAATGTCACGCGCCGCATTGTCGAAAATCGCCATCACGGGACGCTCAGCCTGCAATCGCAAGCCGGGACGCACCACTTCTGGATCTGTCTGCCCATTGATCAGCAGGTCATCCGGACTTCGGAGCCTGCTGATCCCAAGCTAGCTTTGCTTCTGTGGCCTGATCCGATCAATTCCATAAAACCGCTGCCAGAACCGATCGACCAGCCGAGTCGGCAGCAATTTCGTCATCAGCGCCAGCATAATGTCACCCCCCGTCGCGGCCACGTAGCGCGGCTTAGGCTTGCGGTCACTCAAAGCTTTGACGATCACCTCAGCCACCTGCTCTGGGGTCCAAGCCATTTTCAGCAGACGGTGATTCAGGTCATCCATTTGAGTTAATGCAGGACTATAGGGCGATTGGGTCGGGTCATCCACCGCTTGCTGCATCTGCTGATTAGCACGATCAAAAAAGTTGGTTTTAACAGGCCCCGGCTCAATCACGCTCACCGCAATATTAAACGGCTCTAGCTCCATCCGCAGCGCATCGCTCAACCCTTCTAGCGCAAACTTTGAGGTGCTGTAGAGTCCGCCTAGTGGAAAGGCCACTCGCCCGCCAATCGAGCTGACGTTCACAATTCGGCCACCGCCCTGCTGCCGCATGACTGGAATCACAGCCTGAATTAGCGTAATTACGCCCAGCAAGTTCACCTCAAACTGCTGTCGCACTAGCTCAGTTGAGACCGACTCAATCGGCCCCATTTGGCCGTAGCCCGCATTGTTCACCAGCGCATCAATTCGGCCAAACTGGTCGAGCGTCTTTTGAGCCAGCGCCTTCACCTGATCGGTCTGAGCCATGTCGGTAGGGACGACACAAACTTCAGCCCCAGCTTGGCGACAAGTCTCGGCCACAGCGTTTAAGCTATCCAGACTCCGAGCGGCCAGTATTAGCCGGATGCCTGGGTATTTGTGAGCAAGCAGCTCTGGCAAAGCTGCACCAATTCCGGCTGAAGCACCCGTAATCAAAATCACCTGCTGATTCATTGGCTGGTTCATCGAAATAACCCTGCGGTGATTATTCTCTCAGCCTAGCAGGTTGCCTCTGGTAAAACTATCTTTCTCCAGTTAGGCTCTAGTCAGATCTAGACATAGTTAAACTCTATCATTGGAGAGACTTGTAATGATTTAGCTACTTCTGAGCATATGCCTGCGTGATTTTTAAGTGGTTGGGCTGAGCTGCAACCCGCGCCAGCCAAGCCAGAACTGCCGGAAAGCGCGTCAAATCAAATCCGCCTTCATCAGCAACATGCGTGTAGGCATAGAGCGCAATATCGGCAATGCTGTATTGGTTGCCCACCAGAAATGGATGCTCGCTCAGCTGCTGCTCCAGCACAGCCAAAGCCGCATAGCCCGGATCGCGCTTCTGCTCAATGATTGCTTGGTATTGCTCAGGTTGATCTCTGGCTTTGTAGTGCAACAAAAACCGCGAAGTGGCAATGTAGGGTTCGTGGCTGTACTGCTCAAAAAATAGCCACTGCATTACGTAGGCACGCTCTAGTCGATCTTGCGGCAGGTAGGTGGTGCCTTCGCTCAGATAGATTAAGATCGCGTTCGACTCAGATAAGTACAGCCCTGGCTCTAGCTCCAGCACTGGAATCCGCCCGTTGGGGTTAATTGCCAAAAAATCAGGCCTGCGCGTTTCCTGTTGCAGAATATCTTTCTCAATATATTCATAGGAAATTCCGAGCTGTGTGAGCAGCAGCCTAACTTTGTAACCATTTCCTGAAGGACGAAAATCATAGAGTTTGTACATTGCAGCCATAGTTTAAACTTCAACGCAAGCATGATAGCTGAAAATAGCTGAGCTGAGGCATTACCAGTCTGTAACTCGCTCAAATTCTGCCTTGTAGCATTGCAGAGTTGCTTGGTCATAGCAGACAAATCGAATGGTACCGATTGCAGTATGGTTGAGCAAAAATTGGCTGACAGTTTCAAAGGCAATGCGAGCAGCACGATTGCTAGGAAACCCTCGTCCGCCCGTGCCCAGTGCCGGAAATGCGATTGAGTGAAGCCCCTTTGCTGCCGACAACTCCAGGCAGCTTCGGTAGCACTGAGCGAGCAACGCCTCTTCCCCCTGCTTGCCCATCAGTCCAGGTTGGGCAGACCGTATGGATCACCCAAGCAGCAGGCAAGTTAAATCCAGGCGTGATTTTCGCTTCTCCCACGGCAACTCCATTCAGCAGACGGTAGGCGACCAACAGCTCAGATCCTGCGGCGCGGTGAATTGACCCGGACACTGCACCGTAGCTAGATAGCTCAGAATTTGTGGAGTTCACAATTGCCTCTGTGTCCTGCTGGCTAATTTCCCCTAGCTGCGGCCCGCGCCCAAAGGCATAAAACAAACTGGTGTGACCACTGCTGCGCTTGCTGCTGCGCGTATAGGACTGAATCGAGGACTTTTTACGGTAGCTGGCAAATTTGCGAGCCTTTAGCTCTAGATCCAAATCTTCTAAAGCTGCGGCTTCTGGAGCCGACATCGCTAAGTTGCAATCCAGCATCTGCTGCCGGGTTTCTTGGAGAACATCGCTGGCCATTGCATAGTCACCGTGATCTACCAGACGCACAGCCTCTTTTTTAGCACGCGCCGTCATCATCAAGGCAAAACAGAGTAATGCAAAAATAGAGTCAGCCCGGTCGAAAACCTACAGCCAAAAAGCGGCTAAGCCTGCCAGTTTTGCACAGAAATGATACATTTGAACCAGATTAGGCAATTAGCCCACCGAAACAAGCGATCTCAAATCAGCCATGGCGACTACAAAAATTAGAAAGACTCCCGGCATCCAGAATGGCGCTGCCTGCATTGGTCGGACACAAATCCCGGTCTGGGAACTGATTGCGCTCTCTTTACAGGGCTGCTCAGACAGCGTTTTGCTCAGCGACTATCCGCAGCTAACCCGCGATGATCTGAAAGCTGCCCGCAATTATTACGCGCAAAACCCCGACGAAATCGATGCCGTGATTGCTGCCGAGCAGCCCGGATAAGCGCTAGCTCCTAGCCTGAATGTGATTCTGGATCTAGCGATTCGGCTGTAGCGCTGGTCGAAACATGCCCTGAGAGCCAGACTGTCATCGTACTGGCAGCTGCCGCCGTCACAATGGCAATGGCGATGATCGCCTCGCTGCTCGCTTCAGTCGAGAAGAGCAAATCCGCAGCCAACATGCCCGTTGAGCAGCCCCAGATCGTCGCCGTTGCGGCGACGCAGCCTTGCGGTCGGGGAGTCAGATTCTGGGTTGGACTCTGGGGTGATCGGGATAGATCGTCAGGCATAGGTTTCTGTAGAGAGCTGTAGAGAGGGCTGTAGAGAAAGCGTTACCGCAGGCATCAAACTGTAAAATTGGCGATAATTCGAGTGCAGCTTCGCGAATTTACCATGACTGACTTAGGCTCGCCCAATTCTACGGCATCGCTCGTAGCGCTTCAGCATTTAATCACGGTAGTGGCCAAACTGCGCGACCCGAACAGCGGCTGCCCCTGGGATCTAGCCCAAACACCTAAAACGCTGATTCCTTACGTGATTGAAGAAGCCTACGAGGCCGCAGACGCGATCCGGCAGGGTGAAGCTACCGCCATTGCTGACGAGCTAGGCGATCTGCTGCTACAAGTGGTGCTGCAAGCCCAGATTGCCAGCGAGTCGCAGCAGTTTGATCTAGCCACAATTGCGGCGGGCATTGCGGCCAAGCTGATTCGTCGACATCCACATGTCTTTGGCGACGCGCAGGCCAAAACCGTCGAGCAGGTGCGGCAAAACTGGGAGGCCATCAAAGCCCAGGAAGAGCAGTCCAAAACCGATCTGCCGTTTTTATCCCCGCGCCTCGACCGCTATGCTCGCTCGCTGCCGCCCCTGACTGCCGCGATGAAGATCTCCAAGCAGGCGGCTGAGGTAGGGTTTGAATGGGAGAGCGTGGCAGGCGTTTGGGAGAAGTTTCACGAGGAGCTCGGCGAATTTGAGCAGGCGCTCGCTGCCGAGACTCAAGCCGAGCAGCAGGCTGAGTTAGGCGATCTGCTGTTTACAATTGTGAATCTGGCACGCTGGTATGGACTTGACCCGGAGGCCGCCTTGCAGGGCACAAACCAGCGATTTGTGCAGCGGTTTGGGCATGTCGAGCAGGCAGCAGGACGCAGTCTCAGCGACTGTAGACCGGAGGAATTAGAGCAGTTCTGGCAGGCGGCAAAGCGGTCACAGCGGTCGTAGTCGCGAGGGTGATGCGAGGTTTGCGGATTGAACTCAACTTGGTTGTATCGTCAAATCTCGTCTGGGTTGATTCCCAAGGCCTGCAATCGTTCTGCTAAGCGACGCGCTTTTGCCTCCGCGTTTTCTGCCCTTGTCTCTGCACCTGCTGCTCGTTCTGCTCCGGTGGGGATGACCTGCCCAGCTTGATCGCACCATCGCAGCCAGAGGTGGGGGATCTCTTCTTCAAATGAGCCTTCCCAGAGCGTCAAACCCAGCCCAACTGCGTTCAGCCAGACTGATTGGCTGACTGCGGTGATGCCGGAGGGCGGTGTGAGTTCGCGGTAGCCGTCGGGTGAAATTGACCAGACTCGCAGCAAGGCGTTATTCATTGCGTCTGAGCTTTGGATCTGCCGGAGGGGGTCAAACACGACGTAGTAGCGAATGCCGATTTGGGCATAGATCGCTTGCTTGGCAGCTGTCTTCCCTTTCTGGCGAGATTTTTGGCTCAGGATTAGCTCGTCGCCTTCTGTATTTGAGACAATTTCGATGCAGACTTCTGGAGCTTTGCCAAATTCCCAGACGAAGTAAGAGCGATTGCGGCGCTGAGAAAAGTCTTCAGCCCGCTGCACTCCCAGGCTCAGCAGCATATCGGGCACAATTGGCTCACCTTTGAGCTTGTAGAACAGCCCGACATTGGCAGCTGCCAGGAAGGGGGTAGGTAGGGCTTGAGAACTGTAGAGCGGTTCGACCAACAGCCGCTGCTGGACTTCAGATTGAAAATTGTCCACTGGGGTATCGTCTTCAATAACCAGATGGCTGATGTCAAGCTCATGAACAATTTCGTCGTTGAGAAGTTGCTGCGTCATAGCCATTCGCCAAGCTGAGTGTTTTGCTGTACTGATTGCTGTACTGACTATGATATCAGGCGACTCTTTGGCGCTATTTGGCTGGCGCTATTTGGCTGGCGCTATTTAGGTTTTTGGGTCAGCAGCACGTAGAGATACTTTTCGAGGTTAATCAGTGTATTGCGGAGTTCTTGACTGGCGCGCTGCGGATTGGTCGGTTTGAGTGTGATCGGGTCGCAGGCGTAGATTTTGAGGATACGCTTCAGCAGTGCCGGAAACTGCTGGGGGGCATCCCAGAGCGGCAGCAGGCCAGCCAAAACATAGGGGCTGAGCATAATTCGGACTTGATGGGGTGCGGCAGCGGTGAAATAGCGGCTCAGGTCAAACTGCTGCTGCTGCCGAATTGCGTCGGTAATCGCTGTTTTGATCGCTGGCGTTTGGAGCTGTGGATGTAGCGTCACCCGCGCCGTCTCCCAGTCTGGGTCTGCCCAGCTAGCGGGTGTCTTCCAGGCGGGTGTCTGATGAGCCTGCCCGACCCAGAAATCTAGCAGGCGGTGGATGGGGGCGATCAGCTCAAATAGCTGGAGCTGTTCTTCAAGTGAGAGCTTGGGCAGGTTCTCTTGCCAAAAGGACGGCAGGTTTTGCGGGTTTTGAAACAGTCGGGCTAGCTCCCAGCTGCGTTGATTGGTCATGCAGATAAACTCTAGTTCTGCATCCCGCAAGGCCGCAAACAGATCGGGAATTGTGTAGCCCTGGTCGCCGTGAAACAGATAGTTCATCAGCACATAGTCCTGCGGATCTTCGACAGCCTGCTTGGCGCTCCAGGTTTGCTGCTTCAGCGGTACATCATCTGAGAGTTCGCGCATTGTTTCTAAAACAATCTCAATTTCCGGCTGCTGAGGATTGCCCTGCATCAGCCCCAGCGCGGTAAACAGCTCCTGTGCCCGGAAATAGTGATAGCGCTGATAGAGGCTGTGCAGGTTGCCGCGCAGAATGCCTTGAGGCTTCAGCTTGCTCCTGAGCATTTTCAATGCCTGTTCTAGGTCAGGCAGCAAATACAGCACCTCGTCGCAGTTGATGTAGTCAAACTGCCGATCGAGCTGATCGAGATCGAGCAGCGAAAGCACCTGAAACTGCGCTGCGGCAAATCCGTGAAACCGCAGCCGCTCTTGCGCGAGCTGGATGGATTTGGCCGAGAGATCAATCCCCAAGATCTCAGCACCTGGATTGGCCGCAGCCAGGATCAGCGTTTTGTAGCCCGTGCCGCAGCCGACATCGAGAATCGCCAGATCCGGAGATTTAGCGACCTGCTGATTGCGTAAATAAAACGGCGTGATGAAATTGTTGGCGTAGAGCAGATTGGCATCGCCCTGCGGCGACAGTTCGAGCGGCATGTTGGGATAAGGTGCACTCTCAAACTGCTGGCGAATCTTTTCGAGGAGTTCAGCGTTCTGAATCGTCATAGCTGGGGCTGCTCTAGTGCTGCTCTTTACGTTGTAGTTCAAGCTGTAGCAGGTTGCTCAGCCGACTGGAAGGGGCTATTGGGGCAGTAAGAAGCCCGTGCCCGGTCGGCGGATGATGTAGCGGGCGGTGTCTTCGAGGGGCGTGCGGTAGAGGATCAGCGCGTTGCGGTTGGGCAGATTGTAGAAGCGATAGATCGCCTCGGCGCGGGCGAGCTGCTGGTCGCGGGGAATGCCAGCATTTTCTGGGAAATAGCCAGCGCGTTCGACAATCCGGTAGCCGTCGAGAATTTGCGCCGCATCCCCATAGATAAAGTCGTAGTCGCCCTCGAAGTTAGGATCGGTTTCCAGATCGCTCAAAAATCCGGTCGAAAGCGTCATTTCAGATTGATCTTCCCAATCATCAAAGCGAGTCAGCGGCAAGATGCCCTGTCGGATTTCCGACTGAGCCTGAGAAGGCCAGCACAGAGCGCCCATCAACAGAGACAGAACCAGAACCAGCGGCTGAGTAAATTTCAAGGTGAATTTCAAGACAGAACTCCTTGCAGAGTGAAGAGCGGATCACCCGGATAGTAGCGAGCTTTGCGCCCGGATTTTGTGATCTATCTCCCAACTTAAGCTGATTTTTCGGCAGGTCGCAAATAAATCGCGCCGGAAATCAGCGTCAGCGCCACCGAGATCCAAAAGGCAACCAGCGCCGGCAATCGCCAGTCTGCTCCCAGCGGCGCAATCAGCAGCGCAATTGCCGCAATCTGGCTGACGGTCTTCAGCTTGCCCCAGAGGTTTGCGCCGGAGATCGTAGTTTGATTTACCCGCCAGCCCGCAATCACCAGTTCGCGCCCCAGAATTAAAAATACGCCCCAGGCTGGAATCGCGCCCAGCTCAACCAGCACCAGCAGCGGAGCCAGCACCAGCAGCTTATCCACCAGCGGATCAAGAAATTTGCCCAGCTCGGTGACTTGGTTGAGCCGTCTGGCCAAATAGCCGTCCAGCCAGTCTGTGCCCGCCGCCACCAGAAATACCGCCAGCGCGATCCACTGCGCCCGCAGCGAAGGCTGATAGAGCAGCACCAGCAGAATTGGCACGCCCAGCAGTCGCGAAACCGTGATCCAAGTCGGTAGGTTCATAGTGAACGGGGGGTGAATGGGGGGAAGAATCGAGCTTTGCTTAGTTCTTTAGTTCTATCGAGATTCTGGCGAGATTCTGGCTGGCTTGTCACCCCACCCTGGAGAGGTTTAGCGCTCCAGCACGCATTCAGCGCTCATTCAACACTCATTCAGCACTCACGGTCAACACCTGCGGCGGCGTTGAGTCAGGCGGATAGAGCAAGCTAAACTCAACCAGCCGCCGCTCACCGCCCGCTAGCTCCAGCCTCACCAGCGGCTCTCCCTGCTGACCGCGTCGCTGCACCAAATGGATATATCGCACTTGCAGCTTGCCCTGATCATCTGCATAGCGCAGTCGGACGCTACCCCGAAAAAATGTCTGAGTCGGCAGTGGATCGAAAAAGCGCAGACCATTGCGACTCAAGCTGTCTTCTTTGATCGGCGTTTGCAGTGCTAGCGTCACGGCCCGGGGCTGACTGTCCGGGTTGACCAGCGGCAGTGACAGATCGTACTGGATGCCGTAGTTACCGTGGGCTTCGTAGGCCGTGTCGGGATAGCGGACGCGCATCTGAGCCGACTGGCTTTGGTCGCTGCCCATTCTGCCTCGCGCCAATGTGCTCAGCCCGTAAGAAAAGGCGCTGCCCGCTGCCGGGATGGTCAAGCTAGCCGAATCGGGATTATCAGTGACCTGGGACTGCCAGCTGGAACCAATTGCCACGCCCGCAACGCGCCCGTAGATAATCTGGTTGGTGGGAGCCGTGTTGTCGAGCAGGGAGGGCGGACGGTCGCGGGGGGTGACTAGACTGCCAGTTTGCAGCAGGCTCTCCCAGTCTTGCAGGCTAGGCGGAACTTCTCGATTGGCTGCTGTTCGCGCCATCAGCGCTAGACTTGCCAGATAGACTGGGCCGCTGCTCCGGAGCCGCATCAGGGTTGAGCGACCGTTCACGGGCGGATCGAGCTCGGCCACCGGAATCGGCAGGTTCAGCAGCATTTGGTAGGCGTTGGGCGCAATGGTGATCCGGGGTGGAAAAATCGCCTGCCGCAGCCCCCGCAGCAGGTCACTCATCGCCCGATCACCTGGCCCCGCAAACACCCGACCCAGCGGATTTTCCAGCATTGGCGGCAGCGGGATGAACGGCGCGTCCGGCTGGCTGAGGTAGCTGGCGGCTTGCAGCGTATCCAGCGTGACCGGGCGACTGCCGGGGTTGTAGGCGATCACACCTAGATAGGCGCTGGTTTTGGCGGGGGAGAGCGCCTTGAAGACGTGATGAGCAAAAATGTCGAAGCGTCCGTTGAAGCCGAAGTTGAGATGGGCGGCGGGAGTTACCTTGCCCTCTGGCGGAAAGGTCGAGAGGAGAATGCCTTCTGTGCCGATAATTTCAGGGCTGTTGCTGTTCAATACAGGCACGTCATCTAGCGCACCGGGCAGCGGACGGACAATTTGCGGAATCACGATCTCCTGGGCGGGCGGCGGGGCGGGAGACGGAGACGGGGCAGGCGGCGAGGCTTGGGCGAGCAGTAGTGGCAGCAGCATAGAGGTTCTTCAGACAGCCTTCAAAACACAGGAGCAAAGCACAAGAGCGTCGGATTCTGAATTTACACCATTTTGTGTGCCGCGCTGGCAAATTCAAGCCTGCGCCAGTTGGTATGATGCTGTTCATCTTTGCAAGACGAAAACCAGCTATGTCAGACCTCTACGTGTCCTGGACAGAGTACCACCAGAAAATTGAGCAGTTGGCGGCTCGCATTCATCAGTCGGGATGGGAATTTGATCAAATTGTCTGCATTGCGCGGGGCGGGCTGCGGGTAGGCGACACGCTTTCCCGGATTTTTGGCCTGCCGCTGGCGATTCTCTCTACTTCGTCCTATCGCGGATCGGGCAAGCAAAGCCGCAGTTCGCTGGTGTTCTCGCGCGATTTGAGCATGACCACTCCGGGGCTGGGCAGCCAGATTCTGCTAGTGGATGATCTGGTGGACTCAGGAGAGAGCCTGAAACGCACCCTGAAATGGCTGGATCGCTACTACGGCTTTTACATTGATGAAATCCGGACTGCCGTGCTCTGGCATAAGGCCTGCTCGACAATTCAGCCCGACTACTATGTGGACTATCTCGACAACAACCCCTGGATTCATCAGCCGTTTGAAATTTACGAGCAGATGAACCCAGCCGAAATCCAGCTAGAAAGTGGCATAAAATCTGATCAAGCTCCCTCCTCAACCGCGCGTCCCGATCCCTAAGAATTGCTTAAGATCGCGTCAGGCATACCTTTTGGCACCTACTCTGGCTAAAAGGGGCAGCACCCTGCGCTAGTTTAGGTAGAGTCATCGTTTAGATCGGCTTAGATCAGCAGTTCAATTCAGCACCCAAAATCAGCTTATGACCAGTCAGCCAATGGATTGTGTTCGCGTAGAAGATGATCGGACAGGAACAACTGTTGATACGCTCAAGCGAGCGCTCGCCGACAACTTATACTACATCCAGGGAAAAGACGAAAACTTCGCCACCCTCTACGACTACTACATGGCGCTGGCCTACACGGTGCGCGACCGACTGGTACATCGCCGCATCAAAACGGCGCAAACCTATTTTGACAAAGACATCAAAGTTGTCTACTACCTCTCCGCCGAATTTTTAATTGGGCGGCTGCTGCTCAACAACTTGATCAATATTGGCCTCTATGACCAGATGCAGCAGGCGCTCAAAGAAGCTGGCCTGAATTTGGACGATTTGCTAGAAGGCGAAGAGGAGCCGGGGTTGGGCAACGGCGGCTTGGGACGACTTGCCGCCTGCTTTTTGGACTCAATGGCGACGCTAGAAATCCCGGCGATGGGCTACGGCATCCGCTATGAGTTCGGGATTTTTGACCAGTATATCCAAGACGGCTGGCAGGTCGAATACCCGGACAACTGGCTGAGATTTGGCAATCCCTGGGAAATTCCTCGCCCTGACTATATGGTTGAGGTGAAGTTTGGTGGACATACCGAAACACATCTTGATTCAGACGGCAATAAGCGAGTTCAGTGGTCGCCTGGAATTACGGTATACGGTACGCCCTATGATACGCCGATTCCTGGCTATGGCAACAACACTGTGAATACGCTGCGGCTTTGGTCAGCCAGGGCTGGGCAAGATTTTGACTTCCATATTTTCAACGCAGGTGACTACACGCAGGCGGTCGCTGCCAAGACCTTCTCTGAGAACATCTCGAAGGTGCTGTACCCGAACGACAATACGCCGCAGGGCAAGGAGCTACGGCTTCAGCAGCAGTACTTCTTTGTTGCCTGCTCGCTGCAAGATATTGTGCGGCTGTATTTGCGGAAGCACCAGTCGTTTGATGCCTTCCCTGACAAGGTGGCGATCCAGCTTAACGACACGCACCCGGCGATTAGCGTGGCTGAGCTGATGCGGATTTTCCTAGACGAGCATAGCCTAGACTGGAAGTATGCCTGGGAACTCACTCGCCGCACCTTCGCCTATACCAACCATACGTTGCTAGCTGAGGCGCTGGAAAAATGGCCGGTCAGCCTGTTTGGGCGGCTGTTGCCTCGGCATCTGGAGATTATCTACGAGATTAACCAGAGCTTTATGGATGAGATCAACGCAAAATATCCGGGTGACTACTCCAAAATGTCGCGGATGTCGTTGATTGAAGAAGGCCAGGAGAAGCAGGTACGGATGGCGCATTTGGCCTGCGTGGGTAGCCATACGGTCAATGGCGTGGCAGCGCTGCATACTGAGTTAATCAAGCAGCAGCTCATGCAGGATTTCTATCAGCTCTGGCCGGATAAGTTCCAGAACAAAACCAACGGCATCACGCCCCGCCGCTGGCTGCTGATGAGCAACCCAGAGCTGTCAGGGCTAATTACCGAGAAAATTGGAGACGGCTGGGTCAAAGACCTCGACAAGCTGCGCCAGATTGAACCATACGCTGACGATCCGGAGTTCCGGGTGCGCTGGCGGCAGATCAAGCAGGATCGCAAGCAGAAACTAGCCCAATATATTCTGCGGAGTAATGGCCTAGAAGTTGATCCGCATTCGCTGTTTGATGTGCAGATTAAACGCATTCACGAGTATAAGCGGCAACTGCTCTGCGCTATGCATATGATTGCGCTCTACAACCGGGTCAAGGCCAATCCGGGTATGGATCTGGTGCCCCGCACCTTCATTTTCGGCGGCAAGGCAGCTCCGGGCTATTTTGTCGCCAAGATGGTGGTGAAGCTGATTAACTCAATCGGCGAGGTCATCAACAACGATCCGGATATCGCCGGTCGATTGAAGGTGGTGTTTTTGGCAAACTACTCGGTATCGCTGGGGCAGTTTGCCTATCCGGCTGCGGATCTGTCTGAGCAGGTTTCGACAGCGGGTAAGGAGGCATCCGGCACAGGCAATATGAAGTTCTCGCTGAACGGGGCGCTGACAATTGGCACGCTGGACGGCGCGAACGTGGAGATCCGCGAGGAGGTGGGAGCCGAAAACTTCTTCCTGTTTGGACTGACGGCACAGGAAGTGATGGCGAAGAAAGCCGCAGGCTATAGGCCGACCGACTACTATCACTCGAATCCAGTGCTGAAGCAGGTGATTGACCAGATGGGTTCGGGCTTCTTTTCGCCTCAAGAGCCGGGGCTGTTTATGTCGCTGGTGGATTCGCTCTTGCACAGCGATGAGTACATGCTGCTGGCTGATTTCCAAGCCTATCTCGATTGTCAGGATCGGGTCAGCGAGGCGTTCCGGGATCAGGACAACTGGGCGCGGATGTCGATTCTCAACGTGGCGCGGATGGGCAAGTTCTCATCTGACCGGACGATTGATCAGTACTGCAAAGAGATCTGGCAGGTTGAACCAATGCCGATTGATCTAGGGGTCTATTCGCAGGAAACCGCTGGCTTGAAGGTGACTAAAGCCCCTGAGCAGGCTTAGGTTACTGTCGGCTGAATAGCTTGGCTAATTAGTGTGGCTAAATGGTTTGAGGCTGGCCTTGTGCTAGCCCCTTTCTGTTTCTACGGGCGGTGATGGCTCTAGCGCCACGTCTTCGTAAACTGCTGCTAGCGTGGCTTCAAATTGAATGCTCTGGAGCTGAAACTGCTGCTGTTCGGCCCTGTAAAGTTGCAGTATCCATTGCCCTTCGGCGTTGCGGCGAAAGCATTCGATCTGCTGTCGTCTGGTGTTAATCAAAACATATTCTTGCAGGCTGTCTAGTTTCATGTAGTCGAAAAATTTATCGCCCCGATCAAAGGCTTCGGTGGAGTCGGAGAGCACTTCCACAATCAGAGTTGGGTGCTGTTTATAGGTGGACGTGGCCTGATCGCGCGGGTCGCAGGTGACGAGGATATCGGGGTAGTAAAACCGATTCAGCGACTCGATTCTTGCCTTCATGTCGGCAATGTAAACGCGACAGCCGCTGCCTCGAACGTGACTCCGCAGCAGCGCAAACAAATTTCCAGTCACCGTAACGTGTGCATCGCTAGCCCCAGCCATCGCGTAGACCTGCCCATCGATGTATTCGTGTTTGATGGGGCTGTTTGACTCAAGCTGAAGGTATTCGTCGGGCGTGAGGTGGGAGTGGCTGGGAGAGACAATCATCAGCGCTGCGGGTTTTGGCGGAGCATCTCTTTTAGTTTACAGTTATTACTTTGGGGAAGTCATATCGCTGTGCATTGGCAAATTCTGCAAAATTGCCGAAAGTCTTGGAATTTGCTGGGTTGCTGTCGTAGAACAATCGTGGAGTTGAGAAATTCCCCATGGTAAACCCGTTGACCTTGATGGCTGGCGCGCTTGCGAAATTGGCGTTTGATGAGGTTTGTTCAGTCGGGCGCAGGCGGGATGGCGAAGCAGTCGGTGGGTGGTGGCAACCGATTTCAAGACTGGTTCACAAGACTCTATAATTTTCCAAAAAACTGGAGAATCACATTGATGCGATTTGGTACTTCGTTCACCCCTACAACTCATCCTTACTTGTTTAGGAATACCTCTATATGAAAGCGATCTGAGTGCTTTGAAGATTGTCTTTCCAGCGATCGATCTACGCTACTGGATATCACAACTCAAGTCTCAATTGATTGCTTCTGGTCACGAATCTCTGAACGAGATCGGCACAGAACTTGGAACCAGATTAGTTCGATTGAGTAATACCTGAGGATATAGATTAATTCCCTCCCAACCCTCAATCCTGCGAGCTTCCAGAACTCTCAAAGTCTCCTAATTCTAAGGGACTTAGGGGGCTACCAAAGCTTGAAACGCTCAGGACTAGCTCGTGCTACAGTCCACAAGTCTCTGCGCGAGAAAAGAGATGCACACACAACACCTTTAACAAGAAACTAAAACCCCCACTAGGAAGTTCTCCGACGAGAGAGTTTGGAAGATCGAAACTGAGGTTTTCGTATCTCCTAAATTCGTTGTCCCTACGCCACCCAACGCGATCGAAAAACTCGCGCCAGTCCTCCAAATTGTAAGTCTTTGGGCTACCAAATTCTTGCCAGATCTGCTTCTGGACGCTAAAGCCCCATTTACCGTTGCTATGTTCAACCCACAGCCGATCAATCGTCACTAGTTCTTTGCAGGGGAAGCTAAGTATGTCGTCTACTGAGAAAATGTCGCCAATTTCTTTGCCAACTGTGGTGATCATCAGCTCATAGGTTTCTCGATCCGCTGCTTTCCATTCAGCATTGGTTAGCATGTTCTCCAATGGTTGAAACCGAGCAGTTGTGATCTCGTTCACCAGCGCTGGATTGAGGCGGCGGCGTTGGGTATTGGTGCTGTCGCGCCAGCAGTCGTAGGCTAAATGAACGTACTGCTGATCTAGCGCTGCTCGCAATAGCGATATCGGATCAATCTGCGCTGCATAAAGCCGAATTGTGGAGTACCAAAACGGTTCATTCAGATGCGGATAGAGCAAAGCCTCTTGCCGCAAGCGCTTGACTTCCGCCGCCGCCAAATACTCCTGAAAGCTAAGGTGGGTAAACTCATACTCTTCCGGTTCGCGTTCCACTAGCAATTCGCTCACCTGCACAATCTGCTCCAAGAAATCTTCGGGATGCACAGTTTCATCCTGCTGCGCTAAATGCTGAGCCAACAGCGGCAGCAATTCCTGCTTCGAGATCTGCTCTAGCTGACGCTGCATCATCTCCAGCGCCAAACCCTGAAGCACAACCTGCCGCTCGTCGGCTTCCAGCAATAGCTCAACATTGCGAGCATTTGGGCGGTTTCGGAGCTGAAGCGTGCAAATTTCTTGATACAGCTCAGCCCGACGGCGTGGCAGTTCAGCGCTGGGGTTAGTGCGGTGAAACGTGGCGATCATATTCAAGATCAGCGGATTTTTCGCCATGTCCCTCAGCTCTTGGCGGCGATCAATCTGTTCCAGCAAATCAGCGGCGTTGCGATTCGCCTGCTGCTCCACATCTAGCGTGTTGCGTCCGCCTCTGGCATAGCGCTCCTGACAGAGATACCACTGCCGCACAAATTTCTGTCGCTGCTCCCGGTTAAACGCCTGCACAAATAAAGCCGTGCGCGGCTTCTCGCCCACGTATAGCTCATAGCCCCCCGGACGCGAACTAAGCAAAAACACCGACTCGCTATATTGCCGCATCTGAGCGCTAATCCACTGGCTGACGGCTTTTCGTTCGTGGTCAGCTACCTCATCAAAGCCATCTAGCATCACCAGCGCTCGCCCAGCTTCCAGCAGATTCACTGCCCAATTCGGCGGTACCTTCAATCTCTGGCTTCCCGGCAAATCAGGAATATGCTGCTGCGTGATCAGCTCCGACAAACTCGGCGGATTTTCCTGGCTCAAAACCTTCCGCCACTTCCGCAGATACAGCAAAACAGGCACCAGCTTGGGCGCACGATATTTGCGATAGTTTCCCTCGGCGTAGCTAAACGCAATATGCTTCAGCAGCGTCGTTTTGCCATAGCCACCCCAAGCCAAAATCGCCATCTGTCGGTAAGCAGGCTCTTGTCTCACCTTGCACAGCAAATCCCAGATCAACAGCCCAGGCTGCTTTTCCTGATCTTCACCCGCTTCTGCATTCAGCAAATCTGGGCGAAATCCAGCTATCAGCGCATCGCCGCTCAGCTTCAGGGGCACAAAAACCTCTCGCAGCATCGGCGTAAAAATCCCGCTACGTTGCTCCATGCCTTCTGGCTTATAGTCCTGACAGTCCAAACCCTGACATCTCAGATACTTGGCTTCAAAGCCAGAAAACTGCCACTTTAAAGCCTGATCTAGACTATCCAGCCATTTGCTCAGCGCATCTGCATCCTGCTTGCCCTTTCCGGCATAAATTTCTGACAGTCGCTCCACAAAGTTCTTGCTGTAAGCAGCCCAAACCGCCGTCACAACCGTCACTGGAAAAGTCAGCAATACCTGCGCCCACTCTTGCCTCAGCAAGAAGCCAAAAAACAGCCAGCTACTTCCACCCAACGGCATCCACTGGATCAAAGGCTGCACAATCTGCCGCTGCACAAACCGCCGCTCTGAGCTAGGCGATCGCTGTTCTGGCTGCTTCTGAGACTCTGATTCTTGGGGCATAACAAAAGCTGAAATCCAGGAAAATTGCCTTCATTATGGCTCACCCACCTTGGATAGAGCCGCTTGAACCTCACTGGATCTGGTTGGCCCCTGGAAATGGCAGCAGCCTGAAAGCCACCTGCTTGGCCGTCATTTCCTATGAGCTTGGTCAGGCTGTCAACTATCTAGGCCATCCCCTCATGTCAATTTAACTGTGGCCGTTTAACTGTGGCCGTAGAGTTAACGCTTGATTAAGAAACAATTATTTTCTGGTGAAAATTAGGCATTCTGGAATTCCAATTTGGAGTTTTTGACATGTCACGTCTAATCATGCTTCCTCTACTTTTCGCGATGCTGATTGCAGAAGCGCAGTCAGCTCAAGCCACCCAAATTCCCTGGTGTATGCGAGTCGTGCCGAGCGGCGAGCTGGTGTTTTGGTATGGCAACCGATGTCGGTGAATCGAGGTTGTCGAGATTGCTTAGCTGGAGGTAGAATAAGGACTTTGGCTAGTCTAGCCAGCTCAAAATTCAGACCTTCAAGAGGAAATCTAGATGTCGCGATATCGAGGTCCTCGCCTCAGAGTTACCCGTCGCTTGGGCGATCTGCCCGGACTGACGCGCAAAACCGCTCGGCGAGCATATCCCCCCGGACAACATGGACAGGCGCGCAAAAAGCGTTCAGAATACGCAATTCGCCTGGAAGAAAAGCAGAAGCTGCGGTTTAACTACGGCGTTTCCGAGCGTCAGCTCCTGCGCTACGTGCGAAAAGCTCGCCGTGCCGCTGGCTCCACCGGCCAAGTGCTGCTCCAGTTTCTCGAAATGCGGTTAGACAACACCGTGTTCCGCATGGGCATGGGGCCAACCATTCCCGGCGCGCGCCAGGTCGTCAATCACGGCCATATCACCGTGAACGGTCGCGTTGTAGATATTCCCAGCTACCAGTGTAAGCCCGGTGACGTGATTGGCGTCAGAAACACCGAGCGCTCGCGTCGTCTGGTGGAAGCCAACCTGCAATTCCCCGGCCTGGCGCATACGCCGACCCATTTGGAATTCGACAAAAACAAAATGGAAGGCAAGGTCACGGGCATCGTCGAGCGCGAGTGGGTTGCGCTACCCATCAACGAACTGCTGGTGGTTGAGTACTACTCACGTCAGGCTTAAACTCGCTTCGATCTGTTTGGCTGCATCTGCGCGGCTGCGATGCGCCATCTAGTTTTTATATTCCTCTAGCTCTCTGATTCCGTCGATCAGGGAGCTTTTTGAACGGTTTAGACTATGTCTAGTAGAAGGCTGTGCCAGCAAACGGGTTTCAGCTTCGCTCAACCCTTATTTTTCTGTCCAAAACTTAGCGCCAGCAAAACTTAGCGCCAGTAGGGTTTGCCCTTCATGAAAATGCCTAGCATTGCGCCAATTAGCATGGAATAGGAAGGCTCCAGCAAAATCGTTGGCAAAGGCAGCAGACTTCTAATCACCAACATCAGAAACAGACAGAGCAGCAGCGCCCAGAGTACGCCCGTGCTGATCATCATCTGCGGATAAAGAATTTCGAGAAACACTACAGCCAGCGCGCCTAACCCTACTGCTGCCGCCAGTCCCACAATAATGCTCAGCGGCGGCGTAAACAGCAGCGTCAACGCGCGGCCAATCAAATCGACGTAGATTAAGCCCAGCCGCAAGAGCTGATCGATTACGGATGCCCAAAATAGCGTCAGCAGCGACACCCAAAATAGGGGCGTCCAAGGAATCTGCTTCAGGCGGCGCAGCGGATTATTCATGCAGAGTCGTTCAAAATAGATAGCCCTGATTTTAGCTCAGAGCACTTGAAATTAACTGGACAGCCCCGGCCTTACTCCATACTGATGCCGCGAAAGGTGGCCGGACGGCTGCGCGTCGCCACTGGAGCCTGCTCAATTTTGCGGGCAGCCACCTGAGGCGAGCGGAAGTAGTTCTGCCACAGCTCTGGCGCATTCAGCGTCTCGCCGCCGTGGTGGGTAATTCGCTGCCGCACCTGACAGAGCACGGGCGTATTCACGCAGGCCCCGGCAATGATTACCTGGCCTTTGGTCAGGGCGGGTAGTTCTTTGAGTAGATCGCGCCCCGCTGCCTCCACGCCATATTTGAGGCTATCTTGATCGACTGGATTGACGATCCGCATGATGAACTGACTCATGCACTGCGACAGTACGTCTGCGTCTAGCTTGCCGGGACGCTGCGTGATCAGGCCCATCCCTAGTCCAAACTTGCGGCCTTCGCTGAGGATCGTGCGGAGAATCATCTTGCAGCGCGAGGGTTCATGTGCCGGGGCAAACCGATGCGCCTCTTCAATCAAGATAAACACCGGGTAAGGCAAAAAGTTTTCGTCGTCAGGGCGAATCAGCTCTTTTTGGGTGTTCATCCGGGCATGGCTAGCCTGCCGCAGCACGGTGGCGCAGATCACCTGCTGTTCTTCCTGGCTAATCTCGTTCATTTGCAGCACCGTTACCTGCCCCGGCTCAAACAGATCTTTGGGAGCCAGATGCTCAAGCGAGTGGAAATAGGGCGAGCGGGCGAGTCGCTCTAGCTTCCATTCCAGCGCCGGAGCCGAGGAGCCTAATTTTTCATTGCCGTTTTCGTCCATGGTTGAGTCAGCTTCCACCACGGCGGCAATCAAGTCTTGGATGCCCCAGCGAAAGTTGCCATGCTTATGGCGCCGCAGGATCGTGAAGGCTTTGTTGAGAATCGACTGCTGGCGGTCGCTCATTTCCGGCAGCAGACTCAGGATGTCGTAGTAGTCGAGTGAGGAGATGCGGATGCGAATATCTTCGGGCGTGAGGATTTGGACTTTGGGGGCGTAGCCGTCGGCAGTCTGGAAGGCGGCATGACCGCGCATTTCGCTCAGCGTCCCATATTCGCCATGCGGATCAAAAATCAGCACCGCCGCTCGGTTGTGAGGCAGCAGCAGCTCCTCCACGAGCACTCCCGCCGTATAGGACTTGCCCGAACCCGTCCCGGCCAGAATCGCCATATGCGTACTGACCAACTCCTTCACATCCAGCGCTACCGGCACTGCGCCCAAATCCCGCAGCAGCAGCGACCCGACATGTGCGGAGCCGACTTCACCGGGCTGCTTTTTGCTCAGCACATGGCGCAGGCTCTCGTCGCTGCACAGGTAAACCCTGGCTCCTGGATCGGGCGTGATGCGCGGGTTGATGAAGCCCAGCGCCGGGTGAAAGTGGCCAATCACGTCCACCGTGACTTCGTAGAGTTCGGGGTTGGGATGGACGAAGCCAATCAGCGCCGCCACCACATCAGGGCTGACCTCGGTGTCGGCAAAAATCCGGTCGGGCAGATGGTCAATCAGGCAGCGCTCTGAGATTTTGCCTAAGATTTGCAGGCGGGTTCCGGGGTCGCGGCTGGCCGGAATCTCGTAGTAGACAAACTCGCCGATCCGCACCTGCTGGTTGTCGGCGGTGATAAACAGATATTGGTTGCCGTCTTCACCCGGCCCTTTCACTGTGCCAATTGCTTTGGACAAAGCTAGACGGGCGGGCGTTGAGCGGGCAAGAGCATCTAAAGCCATAGCAATCAAAATAAGTAGAGTGAGAGAGCCTGCGCCTAACCAGCGAGTCAAACTTAGTAGGACTACGCTTGCTGAGTCATCCTGAAGATCAATTTGCAATGAAACGTAGAGAAAACACGGATAACGTCTCTAGGTTCTGCCTGTATCTTTAAAGGAGAGGTGCGTAAATCAAACGACAGCAAGTGCTGAGACTCACTGCTGGAACGGAACATTTGAACTAGGGGCTACTCAAAGATTAATCGCAAATTGGCTAGCTGGCGCGATCCTTTCCAGATTTTCACGAAATTTTTCAACATATAGCGGTTTCAAGCCTAATCAGCTCCCAGAGTTAGCCCCCAGGGTTAGCCCCCAGATCTCTCAGTTCTGATCCTAATTTCGGTCAGGCTTCAGCAGAGTTGTCGGTACGGAGTCACGTTTGATTTCGGTGAAGCTCGTCGAGGCGGCTCGTCTTCCCAGCCATCAGCGGGAATGCTTTAACCAAGTCCATCACTGAATTCTTCTGAGCTAGACATGGCAACCGAACCTCTCGCCCCTAATCCGCAGTTCAAGCCCAAGCGAGTTGCTAGCTCCAGCCAGCCCAGCAAACAAATTCTGCGGCAAACGGTTGCCCAACTTCAGCAGCAGCTCGCTCAGCAGCACCAGCGTCAAAGGCTAATCGATCAGCTGACTAGCGCCATCCGCAACAGCCAAGGCTTACCCCAAATCTACGAGCAAGCCGTCACCGATCTAGTGCAGACCCTGCAGGTGAGCCGCGGTCTGCTGCTGCTGTTCAAATATGTCGATCCGCGTCAGCGCCACAGCCAAAACGGCAGCATCCCCAAAACGAAAGCGACACTGGTGGCAGAATCCTGGCTGGAAGGCAAGAGCGCTGAGCCTGAGCCTGAGCCTGAGTCTAAGCCTGAGCCATTCTGGGCATCAGACTGTCGCTTCTGCCAGAGGATTTTGACCGGAGAGCCGCAGGTGGCCGTCTCAGGATTTGATCAGCCAAAACCCACAATCCCTCAGCCCGATCCGCTGTTTCAGATCGAACAGCTCCCGGCGCTGCTAATGGTACCGCTAGAAAGTCAGGGCACGGTACTGGGCTGTTTGGCCTTACAGCAGCAGGCACAGGACTGGTCAGCCGACGATCTGGCGTTTTTGCGGCGGGTGGCGGCTCAGCTCAGCACGGCGATTATCCAAACCCGCAGCTTCCAGCAGGTGCAGGCCGTGGTGCAGGAACGTACCGCTCAGCTCCAGCGCAGCCTCGAAGTTCAGGCTAAGCTCTACGAAAAAACCCGGCAGCAGGTCGATCAGCTCCACAAAATGAACGCCGAGCGCGAGGAGTTTCTCAGCACGATTAGCCATGAGTTGCTCACGCCATTGACCAGCATGGGGCTAGCGATTCGGATGCTGCGCCAGCGCGAACTGGACGAAGACCGCCAGCAGCGCTATCTGGATATTTTGGATCAACAGTGCCTCCGCGAGACAAATTTGATCAATGATTTGCTGGCGCTGCGAAAGCTAGAAACTCTGGCTCCCCCGACGCTCCAAAAGCTCGATCTGCGCCAGATGATTGAGACATTGAGCCAGTCGGTGGCGGAGTCCTGGCAGGAAAAAGAGCTGAAGCTCTCGGTACATTTGCCCTCTCGTCCGCTAATTTTTTATAGCGATAGCGATAGCCTGCACCGGGCGCTGCTGGAGCTGTTAACCAACGCCCGCAAATATTCTGATCCGGGCAGTATAGTCGAGCTGAGAGTTGCCTGCACGGGTGATTTGACGGCGCGGCAGATTGTGATCAGCATTGGCAACCGGGGAGCCGGAATTGCGCCAGAGGAGATGCCCTACATTTTTGATAAGTTCCGGCGCGGGCAGGGTGTGACTCAGCAGGCGATTCAGGGCACGGGTCTGGGGCTGGCGCTGGTCAAGGGCTTGGTGGAGCATCTAGACGGAACGATTACGGCCTCTAGTCATCCGCTGGGCGAAATTTGGGAAACCTGGTTTACAATGACGCTGCCTCAGGCCGCAGAGGGGCAAATTCACGTCAGCGCTTGATAAAATTGGGGCAAGTTGGGAGTGAGCAGGATGATTGAAGGGATGATGGATGCTGAGCTAGAGGCGCTAGACGAGACGCTGGATTTAGAAAGCGCGCTCAACAGCCATGTCGAGATTGTCAGCCAAGCCGCCGGTAGACAGCGTCAAATCACCGCCAAAATCCAGATCGCCTGTTCGGTAGAGCAGCTCTGGCAGATTTTGACCAGCTACGATCAGCTCGCCGAGTTTATCCCTAGCCTCACCCAGAGTCGGCAGATTGAGCATCCGGCAGGCGGGATTCGGATCGAGCAGATTGGCAGCGAGGCGCTGATGCGGATCAAGTTCTGCGCGCGGGTCGTGCTGGATATGGTGGAGCAGTTCCCCAACCAGATTGACTTTGAAATGGTGGAAGGCGACTTCAAGCAGTTCTGCGGGAGCTGGATGCTGCAACCCGCGCCCAACGGCGGCACCGAACTTTCCTACAGCGTCTCAGTCCTGCCGCCGAGGGCAATGCCTGTCGGCCTGATTGAGCGCAAGCTCAAGAGCGGCCTAGTCGCCAACCTGACTGCAATTCGTCAGCGCGCCGAAACGCTATAGCGCCTTGAAGCGCTCAAACAGATCGCTTTTCAAATCCACATTGCCGCCGCTAATCACCACGCCGACGCGAGCCGCAGCCGGATCAACTAATCCTTCGAGCAGTGCCGCTGTCGCCAGTGCCCCGGTTGGCTCAACCACAAGTTTCAGCCGCTCCCAGAGCAAAAACATTGCCCGCAACAGCTGCTCGTCCGTGACGGTGAGCATCGCCTGCACATGCTGCAAAATCAGCGGAAAGGTGACTTGACCGGGGCAAGGCGTGCGAGCCCCATCGGCAATGGTGTCGGGGTTATGCACCGTCTGGATCGTTCGGGTCACAAAGGAGCGGGTCACGTCGTCTCCTGCCGCTGGCTCTACGCCAATCACCTGGCAGCCTGGAGACAGCTCGCTGGCCGCAATCGCGCAGCCGGACAACAGCCCGCCGCCGCCACAGCAGACTAGCAAAACGTCCAGCTCACCGACTTGTTCAAACAGCTCTTTGCCTACCGTGCCCTGTCCTGCCACCACCTGCGGATGATCGTAGGGTGGAATCATCACGGTGCCTCGCTCGGCGCAGAGCTGTTGAGCCAGCGCTTCGCGGCTGGTAACGCGACGGTCATAGAGCAACAGCTCTGCGCCATAGCCTCGCGTTGCCGCCTGCTTGACGGCGGGGGCATCGTTGGGCATCAGAATGGTGGTGGAGATCCCCAGCAGGCTGCCTGAGAGCGCCATTGCCTGAGCGTGATTGCCTGAAGAATAGGCCAAAACGCCCTGCTGCCGCTGCGCTGCCTCTAGCTGCGACATGGCGTTATAGGCTCCCCGAAACTTGAAGGAACCGGTGCGCTGGAAGTTTTCGCATTTAAAGAACACCTGATGCCCTGTGCGCTGATCCACAGTTCGAGAGGTCAGCACGGGAGTCAAGTGGGCGGCTCCGCGCAACCGTTCGGCGGCAGCAGCGAGATCATCATAAACGACCGCTGGCGATAGGTCGGAACTTAGCACGGCTCAATTGCTCAATAGCGAAACTTTGAGAGCTAGTTTAGCAAGTGCCAGCTTAGCGCACCCCGGTTGGCTCAATTTGGTTGAAGGGCACGAAGCATTCTCTGGGCAGGAGAATTGGCTTTGCGGCAAAAATTAGCTTGCCACGCAGGCTAAAGCGGTCGAGCGCGACTCCAATCGGGCGCTGCACTTCTTCAGGATGCACTTCGTAAAAAGTGCGATAGATCGCGCGAGCGGCTTGAAGCAGTGCCGGGTCGAGTAACGCCGAAAGGCTGACAGACTCAGCCGCAGTCGGCAGGCGTTCCGACTTTGATGCCTGTACCATGCAATCCCCCAATATTGGCGTTTGGATAGTGAACGATTCGGCAGCTAGCCGACGCTCTAAAGGCTACAGGATCTTGCCCGAAACGGTAAACTCGTCAATATTTCTTCATATAATTTAAGGGTTTTTCATGAAGCTAATGAAGGAAATTGGCTGTTTCGCGATGTACGCGATGTAATGGGCTGAATTCTGCCGCGGGCGGGCTAGAGTTGGCTGGAGTTGCGTCTGAGCTTTGCAATCTGCACTGAAGTATTTTGGGCGGCTGGCTCGCCTGGATCAAACATCACAACCACCTGAACTGGAGCGAGCTGTCGCAAAACCTGCGCGTAACTATCAGCATCTGAACGTTTGGCAAAGCGAGCTAGGATGACGTGCTGCATCTGGGGCAATAGACGCACGACAATCCAAGGAGTTAACTGCTCCCGATAGGACATAATATTACTGTCTCCATTGCAAATGGGGGTTGAGCCAGTGCAGAGGAGTTGGTCGCTGCGACGCACTGGCTTTTGATTTACGGCGAAATGCTGCTACATAGCAACACTTTTATCTTACAGGTTGAGGTGCGACTTAGCAACATTTTTGGATGGTCTTTCTCGGCATGGCTTGAGGCATGGGAAAATTAGGAAGTGCTTTGAGGCAGGTTTTAGAAGCTCACGGCATCAATCAGAATCAGCTTGCTACGGCTATGGGAACTGATCGCTCGAATGTCAGCCGTTGGGTGAGCGGTGAGCGTGATCCACTAGCTGAGGTCGTCCCAGAAATCAGAGTCGCACTAGAAAGGCTCAATCCAGCAGCGGCAGAGGCATTTGTGAAGCTGTATCTCTATGACTCTGACGGCGGATGAGGCTGTTTGAGGCGCAGCGATGCCGATATTGTGTACTACATTCAGCTTAAATTTTGCCCTTAAACCGTACTGATCGTTTATCTACCCTTATCTACCCTATATAGATTCAGTGTACGAATACGGGTACTCTGCTTGAAGAAGCGATAAACCAATCTCAAAGAGACGGTAAAATTACCTGCTCACAGCCCAATAGTGCGGGTAGATGCGTTCCAATCGAGAAGAGAGATGTGAAAGGCATCTTGGGATACACGCGAAACCTGTTTTTGAAGTACGGCTTGATGTTGGGATAAATTCATGACTTTGACACAGCAGCCTAATCATGCTCAGACCGAAATGAGCATCGAAAATCTGAAGAATGCTTTGAGTAGCTTACCTCCTGGCGCTCCAGAAGCTTTGGTGAGCGATTCTTTCGTAAAACCTCTCCTAGAAGCGCTTGGATTCGGTAAAGCTGAATGCTATCCAGAATATGGTACTGATGGTAGAGATGCTGTAGATTTTGCCGCTAGAAAGAACAAGCCCGATGATTTATTTCATCATACTAAGAGTGCTCCGTTTCTATTGGTTGAAGTGAAAGGCCAGAATATCAACTTGTCTGAGGGTTCTCCTTCTCATCAAGCTACACAAAGGCAAATTGAGCGGTACTTGCTGTCCTCAACATGTAAGACTGCAAAGTGGGGAATTATTACGAACTCAACTTATATCCAGCTATTTTGTCGTCATGGAAAAGTTGTGTTTCCTGCAACAGTCAACTTGCAAATTAAACTTGATAATATTGCTGAGATTATTTCTGAACTTAGACATAAGATTGATAATACCCATAGGGCATTATCTGTATGCGTTTATAACAATAAAGGCGGTGTAGGAAAAACAACAACGCTGATCAATCTGGCTGGAACTTTGTATAAACGAGGCAAGAAAGTGTTGATTGTGGACTTTGATTCACAGTCAGACACTACACTCTCGCTGAAACTCTCACCTGCAAAAGTCTGTTTGTCTGAGTGTTTGAAGGATACTCGACTCGATATACGAAATGCGATTGTCCCATTTTCTTTAACCGCGAAAGGGAAACTCATTCACGTTTTTGATGTAATTCCAGCCGATTCAAAACTGGAAGATTACACCCACTATGAGAATGCTCAGAAAATACAACGAGGAATATCAAGACTAAGAGACTTACTTAAAATATTCCTAAATGAGTATGACTATATCTTGATCGATTGTCCTACCCAGTGGTTATTTTTCAGTCAGAGTGGCGTCTATGCATCAGATGTTGTGTTGATTCCAACTAAACATAATGGCCTCACATCCTTATACAATGCTGCCAAAGTTGTTGAAAAACTCATTCCAGAGATTCGGCAGGTTAGGAAAGATGGTGCGCCTAAAGCACTTCCTATATTTTTCAATGGCGAAAAGATAAATGATGCTGCTCGTCATATGGTCAACTCAGAAATTGGTAAAATCATTGAGTGCAATAAGAATCTTCTGCCCTACTTTTATCCAAAATATAGGAGAGGGACTGCCGATAAAACTATTTTTGAAATTCCTGCCTATGCAAGCGTAGCAAATGCCGCATTCTCTCATGTGCCAGCAGTTTTTATGAATAAAACTGTTCTTGATCATTACGATAGGTTAGCCAAGGAGTATTTTCTACATGGGTAAGTACGATAGCATCGGGCAATTAATGCATTTGCCGCTAGAAAATATTGATACTCTAGATTCAGTCTATGAGTCTGAGTTTGTTGTAGATGCAGCAGCAGAGTCTATTCTGTCAACCGATGGTCGCAACTGGATTCCACTGATTGTAAAAGAAACTGGCGACTATCAATATCAAGTTGTTGCCAATCACTTTATTTATGCTGTCGTTTCTCAGGCGAATCTAGAGCGGGTTTGGTGCATCATCATTGAATCAGATGAAAAGCTGATTGAGCAAGCCAAGATACTCGCAAGAGAGATAGATCCAAAGATCAATTTAGCAACGGCATCTGGCGATTCTATTTTGTCAGCGCTGAGATATTTAGAAGCTCAACCAGGGAGTGTGCTCAAAGGCGTTAATGTTACAGTTGCTGCCAATCGGATTGAAGAGGCGAAGCGGAGCAAATGGTCTGACCTAACTCCAATCACAAAATTAAAGTGCGGCATCACGAAAGGCAAAAAGTTAGATGCCTTGAGCAAGGTCTTTTTTATTGCCGCGCCGCCACCACCACCGCCTGCTCCAGAAGCAGTCAGCTTGAAGAAAGCTTCAGAAGCTCAGATCTTCGAGCGACTAAACTATTTGTCTACATACAGCATTGGTGATTTAGACCATCTCGATCTGTCTGAGCTGGCTCAGCTATTTTTCATAACTGATAAATCAAAGTGGAAGAGTCTTAACCCGCTGACAAAAATGGATTGCGGTATCGATGCAGCTAAGCTAAAGGTGTTGAAGATGGTCTTCACCCTTTGATACTATAGCGAGGAGATTGCCAGACGCAGCACCTAGCAATCATTCTCTAGCTGCTTCTGTCGTAACCTTCGCAGTGTACCTAGATCCTGATGACTTCCTACTCCTGCCCTTCGCCACTCGTCTTTTTTCGGCTTCGCTTTTTCGTTTTGATTGGCTTTACCTCTACGTTCCAATTGTGCTGCGCCAGCGTATACAAAATGTGATCCAGACCGACCGTTTCAGATGCTTCAGCCGCCGCGTAGGCCAATGACTCTTGCGCCATCGCCAAAATTTCCGCTCGCTCCAGCGGCAGCTCAGCCAACCCCGGCCAGTTAATTTCCGCCGACAGCGGCACCGCCGCCGGGAACGCCTGCTGCCAGATCTGGATGCGGGTTGCGGCATCTGGTGACTTAAACAGAATAGAGCGATCAATCTGTTTCTGCCAGCAAAGCTGCACGGCAGCAGGTTGGGTAACGCTAAATAACGTGATCGCCGGAAGCCGCCGCCGCTCTGCCCAAAACTGATGCAGCAGCAGTGCCGACAGAAAACTAGAGCGCTTCAGCCACAGCTCAGCCGACTGAATCAGCAACACCGAGGGAGCCGCCGCCTTAATCTCTTTGAGCAAATCAGCAGCTTGGAGCGGATCAAGCTGCGCCAAATCAACCTGAAGCAACGGCTTTTGTAGCGCATCAGCCAGTATTGCCGCCGCCAGCAGCTTATCGGCCTCATGCATTCCCACCAGCAGCGCCAATAGCCCCGGCGGCGCAAGCGTTTTGGCCGAGAGCTGCCACTGCTGCATCGCCTTCTGGTAGCCTTGAACGCGCTGCTCCATGCCCTGCAAAACTGCCAGCGTCGATTCTGGCAAAGTTGCGGCTAGTGCAGGCAAATTCTGGGGCAGCGGCTTCTGCTGAAGCCATTGCAGCGAGGCATTCCGAGACACAACTCTCACCTGCGGCACGAGTCCAGCCACGCCATGCGAAGTCAGCAGATCTTCCAGCACCTGGGCGGTCGGCTGCTCAGCCAGCAGATAGTTGACCATCGATTCAGACAGCTTCAGCGGCGCGTTGAGCAAGCTCTGGGTGGAGCCTGGAAGCATCTGCACCAGCTTGTGACGCAGCAGCAGTGAATTGCCCACCAATCCCTGCCGCGCCTGCCGCCATTCCTGATCGCTTTTGCAGAGCAGGCGCAGCGCCAAATCGAGCGTCGGCAGGTCGCTTTGGCTCTCTTCTTCGCCCTGCAAAAAGCGGTAGAGCCGCGCATAGCGACGGTTAACCTCGGGAGCCAGACTCATCAGCACCAGATTTTTTTCAAATGGCGTTAGCCCCAGCCGCTCACAGAGACTCGGCAGCCCTAGCAGCACGCCCTGCCTGCGAGCCGCCTGAATTTGGGCTTCGAGCTGAGCCTGATAGCCGATTTTGGCGCTGCTGGGCTGACGATATTCGTCGTAGGCAGCGTTGCCCTCAGCGGTGATTAGCCCCTTCCACCAGTGGCTTGTGGCCTGGTCAGCTTTAGATTGGGCAATCCGGTCAATTTCTTTGGCTTCTTTGCGCTGCTTGGCGGCGGCAGCCATCAGCAGTCGGTCGAGCCAGTGCAGCTCGGTGCGAAGATAGGCCCAGTTGTCGGCAAATCCATCGGCCTGTTCTGCTGGCATGGCTCTACGAGTAGTTTTACCTAGTTCATTGTGGCTTGAAATCAGCTGTATTGGGATATGCAGCCTGTCGGCAGATGATGAAGAATCCAAGAAATTTTGCGGGTTCGCATCAGGGCTTTGTGACGCACTCCGCACTCTAAGCATGATGCAGTAGGATGCAACCGCTAGCTCAGCGCATCCCTGGCCAAATCCTGAAGCTGCAAATTGGCCGGGAACTGACCACTGGTTTTGATCTGCTCAATCACCGGCGGTGGCACCAGCAGCGCCAGCCGCTGCCCCAGCGCCCGCACCACGTCAGCCCGGTCGATTACGCCCACAACCGCTCCGGCAGCGGAGAGTATCGGCATCTGACGCAGCTCGTGACGCTCAAGCTGCAGAATCGCCATCGCTAGGGAAGCATCCTCAGGCAGCGTTGGCAGCTCTGCCAGCGGTTGCACAATGGCGGCAAGCGGCTGCTGCCACTCGCTGCGCTCCAGTTGATTAATGGCCTCTACCTCCACCCAGCCCACATATTGCCCCTCCGACTCGGCATAGTAGATCTCGCTCTCAGAGGCTAGATAGCTGGCCGCAAACTGCTCAATGCTCTGGTGCAGGCTCACGGTGGCAATGGCGGTAGCAAACTCGCGCCGCATGGCATCAACCGCCAAAATTTGCAGCATCGCCTGCTGGAGCGTGATCATCCGCCCATAGGCGCTGGCTCGTCGGATGCCAAACCCGCCCAGCAGCACCAGCCATAAAAAGCCAAACCGCAGCGTCAGCAAAAAGCCGCTCAGCCCCAGCAGAATTGCCGCCCAGCCTAAGATCTGTCCACCCCGCGCTGCCCAGCGCACGCCCTTCACCCGGCTACCCGTCAGATGCCAGACTGCGGCCTTGAGCACCTGGCCCCCGTCTAGCGGCAGACCGGGCATCAGATTAAACAGCGCCATCACAAAATTGATGTTGGCTAGCCCGCCCAGCATCGCCTTAAACGGCAGAGCCACAGAGGTTTCGGGCAGCAGCAGACTCAGCAGCAGCAGCAGCACAAACAGCACAAAGCTAACCATGGGGCCAGAAATCGCTACCCAAAACGCCTGCTTGGGAGTCTTAGACTCTTGGGCAATCGAGGCAATGCCGCCAAACGGAAACAGCGTGATGGCATTGACCACAATCCCCTGAGCGCGAGCCGCCAGACTATGCCCCAGCTCATGCAGCAGCACCGAGGCAAACAGCAGCAGCGCCATGCTAAAGCCAGCCAGCCAAGCCAGCCGCCCTTCTAATCCAAAGTCGCCGGCGCTAAACAAAAACGTGAACAGACCCAGGCTATAAAACCAAGCCGGGTTGAGCAGAAACGGAATGCCAAAAATTGAGCCGATACGCCAGCCTGAAGTCATGAGTTCATCTATAAAGCCACGAACCAAAAAGCCACAAACCAGGCGCGGCTCTACTGCCATTCTGCCTAATTTTTGAGAACAATCACGCTCACGATTAGCTAGGTGCAACCATGACTCAGCGGCCTCGTTGTACGAATTAATACAGGAATCATCGGATGAGGCCATATAGAGTTTTGATTGAACTGCTATCGTTATTGATCCCTTAATTCTGGCTTTACCTAGAACTGGATTCGCCTGTGATACTATTCACCTCGTTCACTCAGGATTCTCTGCGGTATTCATCGATGCATCTACGCTCTCGCCAGAGGCGTGCTTTTGACTGCTTAATTCTGAGTGGCAATCTCTAAGTGGTATTGTCCAATATTTCTAGGTGTGAGGCTATGAATACAAAGAATATGAACTTCTGGAATCGGCTGCTGCTGACTCCGGTTGTTGGACTCGCTCTAATTGCCGTCCCTGTGAGCGCAGCCGAAAAGACTGCTCAAGGATCTGATCTCCAGCCCGTTGAATTGCCTGAGCTAGCGGCTATCTCAACAGAGGGATCTGCGAACCGGGCTACGGCTCCAATTGAAGTAGAAGCGCCCGCCGCAGAAGCTGTTGCTCCTGTTGTGCCGCTAATGCTCACAGCAGATCCAGCAGAATCGCAGGCTGCAATCGCGCCAATTTCCACGCCAACTGCGCCAACTGCGCCAACTACTCAGTCTGAGGTTCGCCCAGCCAGCGAAATCCTGAATGAAGTTACCCAGTACAGCGGCAGCTCAACTAGCCAAGTCACGGGCGTTAGCTCGCTGGGGCAAGTCACCTCGATTACACAGCTCTCTGACGTGCAGCCGACCGACTGGGCGTACCAGGCGTTGCAGTCCTTGGTGGAGCGCTATGGCTGTATCGCGGGCTATCCCGACGGCACCTACAAAGGTCAGCGTGCCCTGACCCGCTTTGAGTTTGCGGCTGGAATGAACGCCTGCTTGGATCGGATCAGCGAGCTGATTGCGGCTAGCACGGCAGATTTGGCCACTAAAGAAGACTTGGCTACCCTACAGCGCTTGCAGGAAGAGTTTGCAGCTGAGCTAGCTGCCCTGCGCGGACGGGTGGATGACCTGGATGTGCGGGTTTCTGAGCTAGAAGCCAACCAGTTTTCGACCACTACCAAGCTGACGGGCGAGACGATTTTTGGGGTGGCTGGAGCCTTTGGGGGCGGTCTGAAAGATGACGACGACAGCAGCCTGCAAGAGAACAACAACATTCTGGCATCAGGCCGGACTCGGTTGGTGTTCGACACCAGCTTTACTGGCACAGACTTGCTGAGAGCCCGTCTGTCGGCTGGCAACTTTGGCCGCTTCAACACGACCGATCTGCAAGGCAATACAGTGTTGGGCAGCGATGGTCGCCTGGGCTTTGACACGGATACTGATAATGCCCTCCAGATCGATATTTTGACCTATCAGTTCGAGGTTGGCCCGTTTGTAGCAGCCGTGGCAGCTCAAACATCTGACTTTCGCAATATGGGGTTATTCACTGTCGTGAGTCCGTTTGCCAGTAGTGGCCGAGGCGCAATTTCGCGCTTTGGTCGCTACAACCCAATTTACCGAGTTGCCGGAGGGACTGGTGCAGGTCTGGGACTTGACTTCGATTTTGCTAGCGTGAAGGTTGGTTATCTAGCAGGCGAAGCGGGTAGCCCCAATCCTGGTTCAGGTCTACTCAACGGGGACTACGGGGCACTGGCTCAAGTCGTGGTCGATCCGTTTGATGCGCTGACGCTAGCTTTTACCTACGCCAATTCCTACAACGGTAGCGACAGCAATGATGCCGCAGTTGGCCTGAACACCGGCACAGGCAGCAGCCGGTCGCGGGTGCGGGTCGGCGATCGTCCGATTGTGGCCAACTCCTATGGTGCTGAAGCCAACTTCCGGGTGGCCAAGTTCCTGCAAGTTGGCGGCTGGTTCAACTACTCGGCGGTGCGAGTGATCGGCGTAGGCGATGCCCAAGTCTGGAACTATGCGGGCACAATCGGCTTCCCAGATCTGGGTTCAAAAGGTAGCCTGCTTGGCTTCGTCGTGGGTGTACAGCCTTACCTGGGTGGCACGACTGGCTTCACCGTCAGTGACCGCCGCCAAGACAACACAAACGGTCTGCATGTGGAAGGGTTCTACCGCTTCCAACTCAATGACAACATCAGCATCACACCGGGTGTGATTTGGCTGACAGCTCCCAACCATGACGAAAACCTCGATGATGCGTTCATCGGTGCAATCCGCACCACCTTCACCTTCTAGTGGGCTAAGGGATATCTGCTGTGAAGCTCGTTTCAATCACCGATTAATCCTCTTAATCACCTAACTGACAGACCTGCGGTTCCCTCAACTCGCAGGTCTTTTTCTGTGGTCGCATTTTTGTAGGCGCGTAGATCTGGCTAGATTATCCCGTAGCGCGGCTCAGCAGCTTAAAATAGGAAGCAATCTGCACTCGCCTGATCATTAAACCGACCTAAACCCTATGTTTGACGCTCTAGCCGACCGCCTTGAGGGAGCCTGGAAGAAAATCCGAGGCCAAGACAAAATTAGCGAAGCCAACGTGCAGGAAGCGCTGCGAGAAGTGCGGCGGGCACTGCTAGAGGCGGATGTTAACTTGCAGGTTGTCAAAACCTTTGTGGCCGACGTGCAGGAAAAAGCGCTGGGAGCCGAAGTCGTCGCCGGGGTGAATCCGGGCCAGCAATTCATCAAAATCGTCTATGACGAGCTGGCGGCGATCATGGGCGAAACCAACGTACCGCTAGCGGATTCGTCCACCAAGCCGACAATTGTGCTGATGGCCGGCTTGCAGGGAACCGGTAAAACTACCGCTACGGCCAAGCTAGCGCTGCATCTGCGAAAGCTAGACCGCAGTGCGCTACTCGTGGCCACCGATGTCTATCGCCCTGCCGCTATTGATCAGCTGGTGACGCTGGGCAAGCAGATCGACGTGCCGGTGTTTGAGCTGGGCAAAGATGCCGACCCGGTCGAAATTGCCCGTCAGGGCGTAGCCAAAGCCAGAGCAGACGGCATTGATACCGTGATCATCGACACCGCAGGCCGCTTGCAGATCGACAGCACCATGATGGCCGAGCTAGCGCAGGTAAAAGCGACCGTGCAGCCGGATGAAGTGCTGCTGGTCGTAGATGCGATGACCGGGCAAGAAGCCGCCAACCTCACCCGCAGCTTCCACGAAGAGATTGGGATCACGGGGGCGATCCTCACCAAAATGGACGGCGATACGCGGGGTGGGGCGGCGCTTTCGGTGCGGCGCATCTCCGGGCAGCCGATCAAATTTATTGGCGTGGGCGAAAAAGTCGAGGCGCTACAGCCGTTCTACCCCGACCGGATGGCGCAGCGGATTCTGGGCATGGGCGATGTGCTGACGCTCGTGGAAAAAGCTCAGGAAGAAGTAGACTTTGCCGATGCCGAAAAGTTGCAGGAGAAAATCCTCACCGCTAAGTTTGACTTCACCGACTTTTTGAAGCAGCTGCGGATGATGAAAAACATGGGTTCCCTGGCCGGAATCATGAAGCTGATTCCGGGAATGGGCAACAAAATTTCGGAGGAGCAGCTCCAGCAGGGCGAAGTGCAGCTGAAGCGCACCGAGGCGATGATCAACTCGATGACCAAAGCCGAGCGCAAAGATCCAGATTTGCTGGCAGGTTCGCCCAGCCGCCGTCAGCGAATTGCCAAAGGATCTGGCTACGGCGTGGCGGAGGTTAGCAAGCTAGTCGCCGACTTCCAGAAAATGCGAACCATGATGCAGCAGATGGGGCAGGGCAATTTCCCCGGCATGGGCGGCATGCCAGGAATGGGAATGCCCGGCATGGGCGGCATGTTTGGCGGCGATTCGCCGAGAGGCGGACAGGCAGCTCCAGGCTGGCGCGGCTACCAGACTCAGCCTGCTAAAAAGAAGAAAAAAGATAAGAAAAAGAAAGGCTTCGGCTCGCTCTAGATCCGGGTCTAGACTAGGGTGTAACCTGTGCATCTCGCGACAGCAGAATTGCCAGAACGAGCGACCAATCTCGTGATAGGCTCAATAGGAACAGGCAATCATGCTCATAAGTTTTCCTCAAGTGCCCTGCTCGCGGGTAGCCTTGAGGCAGTTCTTGATCTTGCAGATAACAGAAGTTGGGAGCGGTCGTACAACATGGTTTTTAAGTTTTTAAACAAAGGCAAAGGCAAAAAGTCTGAATTCTTCCTCGAAGCGCCACCGCTTTCCCATGAGGCTGAAGCCAAGCTAGCCGAGGTGAAACATATCGTTGAGGCCAAAGTTGACGAGCTGAAAGAAACGGCAGTCAAAGTGACTGATGCCATTGAGGAGAAGATTGAACAGAAGGTGGATCGGTCGGCACTAGCGCAGGATATCAAAGCCAAAGTCGCGCCTGAGGCCAAGACCAAGAAGTTTAAGAATGCCAAAGCAGCTGAAGCTGAAACGGCTGAAAGCAAAGCAGCTCGCCGGATTGTAGCTCAGCCTGCCCCAGAGCCAGTCAAAAATTTCGCTACCGATTTCTTAATGCCTAGTGCCACGCCACGCCGTCGTCCCGGCCCTAGCCTGGATATGTTCCGGGATATGGCCAAAGACGTGAACCCCCGCCGCTAGGATGACTCAGCGATGGGAAAAAAGCAGCAGTAGATGAGAATCAGCAGGGGGCAGGTTGCCCCCTTTTTGCTGCGCGATCTCCCCAATCTAGCCCCCAATCTAGGCAGCCTGACTCAACTCGCTCACCAGCGGCAGCATAATCACGAATTCAGTTCCCTGATTGACCTGAGATGCAACCATCAGCTTGCCCTGGTGCTTCTCAACAATAATCTTGTAGCTAATTGAAAGCCCCAAGCCTGTCCCTTGACCAACAGGCTTTGTGGTAAAGAACGGATCAAACAGCCTGCGCTGCGCTGCTTCAGGAATGCCAGTGCCGTTGTCAGCAACCCGGATTCTCACCTGATTCTGCGCGATCACCTCGGTGCAGATGGTGATGGTTGGCTGCCAGGGCGCTGGGGATGACAAGTCAGCAGCGGCGGGCTGACTCCACTCGGGGCGAGCCATCAGCGCATCAATCGCATTGGTCAGCAGATTCATAAACACCTGGTTGAGCTGCCCCGGATAGCAGTGAATCAACGGGATTTCCCCGTAAGATTTAACCACCTGAATCGTCGGCTTGCCCGGAGCCACCTTGAGGCGATTTTGCAAAATCATCAGGCTGCTGTCGATGCCTTCATGAATATCGGCCTCTTTTGCTTCGGCTTCATCTAGCCGCGAGAAATTCCGCAGCATCAGCACAATCTCGCGGATGCGCTCAGTGCCGGTTCGCATGGAATGCATCAGCTTGGGCAAGTCTTGCTGGATAAACGCTAGGTCGATTTCTTCGAGCTTGTTCTCTAGCGCTGGCGTGGACTGCGTCTCCTGCTCATAGAGCTGAACTAGCTCTAGAAGCTGCGCTAAATACTCGTCAGCATAGTTAATGTTGCCATGAATAAAGTTGACCGGATTATTGATCTCATGCGCCACACCTGCTACCAGCTGCCCCAGGCTCGACATTTTCTCAGCATGAATCAGCTGCGTCTGGGTCTGCTGCAAATCTTGCAGCGTTTCAGTTAGCTCAGCTGTGCGCTCCTCGACTCGGTTTTCTAGGGTCGCATTGGCTTCTTCGAGTCTGTTGAAGGCGGTTTTGAGCTGTCCCGACATGCGGTTAAAGGCATGAGCCAACAGGTCAATTTCCTTGAGGCCACTCAACGCGGCGGTTTGGTTCAAATCTCCCTCCGCAATTGCCTGACTGGCCTGACTCAGATGCAAAATTGGACGAGTAATCCAGCGAGCAGTGATCAGACCCAGCAGCGTGGCGACGACAAAGGTAATCGCGCAGAGCAGAATTGTCGTGCGGTTGTTGGCCTCAATCTGCGTCATGAAGTCAGATTCTGGCAGCACCGTCACCACCAGCCAGTCTAGGCCATAGGCATCTTTCCAGGGCGTGACCTGGGCAAACTGCTGCTCGCCTTCTAGCCGGAACGTTAAATCCGCCTGCGCCTGAATCGTCTCAAAGCTCCCTAGCTGCTGCTGAACTTGCTGCGCCGCCAGCCGAATCAGCGGATCTTGATTCTCTAACGCCTTCAGCCGCTGAATTTTGCCGTCTATGACCGTAAACGGTTTGTGATCGCTAGAGTCGGCGATTAGCAACCCGTTGCGCTCCAGGATAAAAACTCGACCGGAAGGGCTAGCATTAACTTGGCGCAGCAGCAGGCTGAGGTTGTCCAGCGAAATATCAGTGCCCAGTACGCCGATCATCTGGCCAGTTTGATCAGAGATTGGAGTATTGGCTGAAACCGCGATATACCCATCCAGATCGCCAATCGCTTCAACTTTAGACCAGATTGGACGACCAGCCTCAGCGGTTTGCCGATACCAGTCCCGGCTGAGCGGATCAAAATCGAGCTGTGCCAGCTGTTTGCCATAGTTGCCTGCTCGATCAATCTGGTAGACAGCGACCTGTTTGGCGGCATCGCGATTGATCACCAGCTCCTGATTGCCAAACCAGCGCCCCGCGCCCGTGCCCTGCCCTGTCTTCAGGTTGTAGCCAATCCAGTTAATGGTTGGAAACACCTGCGCCTGCTGCCAGAAATATTGTCCGGCGGACTCGAAGTCATTTGGATCTAGAATGCCGCGCTGTATGGCGTTGGCGTTGATTTGGTTAAGCTGGTGCGGCAGCTCCAAGCTAGCATCAAGATGCTGATTCACTCTAGCACTCACGTCAGTTTCTAGCTGTCTGACTAAGCTATAGATCGCATCTTGGCCGCTCTTAAATGACAGCCACCAAACTAGGCCAACAGCAGTCGAGATTTGCAGCAAGAATGGCAAGACCAAGAACAGATTGAGCGACAGCCGCCGCTGCGTGGTCTTGTTGAGGCTTGAGAGGCTTGAACGGTATTTCCACACAGTATTCACGCTCATGCGCATGAGGCGTTGATAAAGATAAGTTAGGGCTATTGTGCCCAGCAGCTTTAGCAATTCATGAGGCAGGGTATCTGGATTGAGAATCAGCCGGAATACACGTAGAGAGATGAGCAAAGTGCTTTTTGCGACCGTGCAATTGCGGAATTCGTTAAATTTACTGGCGACAAATTATTAATTTTCTTAAAAGATAACTGAGTTACACGAAGAAACACTGAGAAACTTAACAAACTCTCAGGATTTCATCCGGGATTCTACTCAGGGCTGCTCTAAGACTGTGCCCTGGCTTCCAAGGCGATTAGCTTAGCAGATCTACGTTCATCTAATTTGTGAGGTTTTACATGCGCGCAGTGCTAGATCGGATTAAGCAGAGAAAAGAGGAATTCGCTCAGATTCCGCTGATTCAATTTATGCAGGATCAAAGCATTGATCCTCGGCAGCGGTTAGCTTGGGCGCCTTGTCTAGCGCCATTTGCCATGAACTTCAAAGATTTCAACCGCCAAGTGCTTTACCAAGAGCCAGCGTCTAGCAAAATTCAGCAGCTGCTGAACGAGCATAGTCAGGAAGATGGACGGCACTGGGTCTGGTTTCTGCAAGATCTGAAGCTGCTGGGATTTGACCAGATGTTCAGCTATACTGACATGCTGCGTTTCCTCTGGGGTGAAGAAACCCGAAAAACCCGTCGTCTCTGCATCGATCTCTTCGGCATGTGTGCGTTTGAAGAGAATCCGTTGATGAAGCTAGTGGTGGTAGAAGCCCTTGAGGCGACGGGCAATGTAGCGCTCTATGAGACGGCTCAGGTAGCCAAAGCGCTCAAAGAAATCACGCATCAGCATCACCCCTACTTCAGTGCTTCCCACTATGCGGTGGAGTCTGGCCATATCCAAGCTGAGATGACCCACAGCGAAATTGAGGAGTTTCTGGAGCAGATCGAGCTAACTGAGGCTGACCAGCGAAAGGCGTTTCTCTTGGTAGATCGGGTCTTTGCCGCATTCACCGAATCGATGGACGAGATGCTGACCTTCGCCCAGACTCATTCCTATGACCAGGTGTTGGTGACGAGAAAATACCAGCGGGAAAAGGTCGCTGCTTAGATTGAAATTGGAGCGCCATTACCGCCTCGCCGAACATTGGTTGTATTGATTGTTATGTTCAGCGGGGCGATATCACGTTAATGCAACGCCTTAAAATGCACAAGTTTATAGAAGCGTATGTTGAAGCTCCAGTAAAATCTAGAACTTTTACGATGCTTCCCTGAGACAGAGCTGTCAAGATGATCGTAGTGTGACTCACCATTTTTGCTATGACCTCTTCTCAATCTGAGCGCTTTCGTTCCGCCACCGAATTTCCGAAAACGCTTGACCGCCTCGCTCCCGCCGAAGCTGAGCAGATCTATGTTGAAATGCGCGACTGTCTAGTCTTCACCAATCGCAGTCGGGCGCAGTTAACTCGGCGCAACGAAGAGCACAAGCAAAAAGTGCAGTTGGTTAAGGCAGATGTCGAGCGGCTTCAGGCAATGATTCAGCAGTTGGGGGCTGAGAAGCAGCAGATGGCGCGCTCCAATCAACAGACGGTGAGCGAACTGACAGAGCAAGTCGAGCTGATGTCAACTCACTTCGATCAACTCACCGCCGCCTTCGATGGAATTGCGGATATTGAGAATCCGGCTGGCTTTATGGCACAGCCCAGCCGCTTCTTCCGGTTCATTCAGGCGCTAAAAGCAGTTATTCTGTTCTGGCGAGATGAGTCAAACAGCCCTGCCTTGCCTAATTATTCCGTCAGCCAACCCGCCGTAACCGAAGCTGAACGTCGTGAGAATCCCCAGATGCATTCAGATCAGGCTTCTCAGGGTCGCTCTTTGCTTGATCAATAGGAGATTCAAATGGGCAAACAGCGAATTACGCAGCTTCTAGAGCAGCTTCAGGAGAATCAACAGCAAGATCTGGCCCATGCTGCCGCAATTTTTACGGTGGCGCAGGTGGCCGTAAACCAGCTTGAGACACAGGTTTTAGAGCCACCAGCGCTGCCCCTACCGCCGTCGAGTTTAGCTGCGCTCCCGGCGGCGGCTCTGGATCAAGCCGAACTCAAGCGCCGCTATGGGTCGCATGTCGCCTGCCGCAAGGCCGCCAAAATGCTGGGGATTAGGTTTAGCAAAACGCCGAGCTGGCAGAAATTAGCGGCAGCATTCACCTATCAGGCCGCCGCTGAGCAGCTCATTCAAGCCTATTTGCAGGAGCACCCCAGCCCTGACCTCCAGCATGTTGCCATTGAGATCAAGTTGGGATGAGCGGCTCACGGGTTCTACGACCTTTGACGATGGATAAACTGGGGCTGGACTATCGCTGGACTATCGCTGAACTGCGGCGGCTTCTATTATGGTAGGAGTATGGTAGAGGACTCTATCTAACGCTCAAGATACTTAAGCCAATGGTCACGCTCTCGCCCGGACTCAAAGCTCGTCTAGCTCCGCCGCTGAAAATCGGCAGTTTTGAGGTGGGGAGCCGCGTGCTGCAATCGCCCCTTTCTGGCGTCACCGATCTGGTGTTTCGCAGGCTGGTGCGTCGCTATGCGCCTAGCTCGATGATGTACACCGAAATGGTCAACGCCACCGGACTGCACTACGTCAAGGCGCTGCCCAAAATCATGGAAATCGATCCAAACGAACGCCCGATCAGCATTCAGCTGTTTGACTGTCGGCCTGATTTTTTGGCCGAGGCGGCGGTGATGGCGGTGGCCGAGGGAGCCGATACCATCGACATCAACATGGGCTGTCCGGTGAACAAAATTACCAAAAACGGCGGCGGCTCTTCGCTACTGCGTCAGCCAGAGGTGGCCGAAGCCATTGTGCGTTCGGTGGTTGCCGCAGTGGCTGTGCCCGTCACGGTCAAGACCCGGATTGGCTGGAGCGACAAAGAAATCAACGCCGTTGAGTTTGCCCAGCGGATGCAGGATGCTGGGGCGCAGATGCTGACGCTACATGGCCGGACGCGAGCGCAGGGCTACAACGGCGCGGCGCGCTGGGAGTGGATTGGCCGCGTCAAAGAAGCGCTGAGCATTCCGCTGATTGCCAACGGCGATATTTTCTCGGTAGCGGCAGCGGTGCGCTGCTTAGAAGAAACTGGGGCAGATGGTGTGATGTGTTCGCGCGGGACGCTGGGCTATCCGTTTTTGGTGGGCGAGGTCGATCACTTTCTTAAAACTGGCGAGTTGCTGCCAGCTCCCACGCCGGTTGAGCGACTCGCATGCGCCCGCGATCATCTAGAAATGCTCTGGGCGTACAAAGGCGAGAAAGGTATCCGGCAGGCACGCAAGCATATGACCTGGTATGCCAAAGGCTTTTTGAATGCGGCGGATCTACGCGGCCAGCTGGCGGTGATTGAAAATCTGGAGCAGGGCGTGACGCTGATCGATCGGGCGATTGAGCAGTTGAATCAGCAGGGCTGGCAGTCTGAGGCCGAAGAAATGCCGCAGCTGGTCGAGGTGTAGCGCAGGGCGAGGAATACAACAAAACTCATCTGGTCATGGCATCGAGACGGGTAAACCATCGCCCTGAAGCAGCCTAGACCCGAAGCAGCCTAGACCCGAAGCCTCTCATCTTTTCTCACTTCCATCCTGCGGCACTGCGCCAATCATCTCAAGCCCTAGTCTTCTATCCGCTCGACTCGCAGAATCGACTCTTTCGAGTGCTGAGTGACTTTGCCCTGTGCGTCCTGAGTTTTGGTCACCTCAGTGCTTCGCTTCACGGTCAGCACCCGACGCGGGCGTTCGTCACGCTCTAGCTCAATCGCCGCAACCAGCTGACCGTGATCAGACTGCCATTTTGGCATATGCTCATCGCTCAGCGTCTCATCCAAGAGATGATCGTTGAATACTGAGACATAGATCACATTGCCAATCCGCTCCGGGTTTTGGGAGACAAACTCCTGGCTGACCATGATGTGATCCAGGCATTCGTAGTGGCCGTTGTGTAAATGCGTATAGATATAGTCGTCGTAGCTTTGCCGCGCCTGAATATCTTTGGCATGATAGAGCAGCACATCCCAAATCTCGCGCTTAAAGTCATGCTCCAGTCGGCGGTGCGGCGGTTCGCCCGAAATGATTCGCGAGGTGACAGCCGGGTTGCCGTCATTCAGGTCGCCCAGCAGCATTACCGGATAGTCGCGGTCTTCCAGCAGCTCCAGCATCAGCACCCGTAGCGCAATCGCCTCTGCCGCGCGCAGCATCAGAGAACGCGCCTGCCCTTTGGCAATTTCCACCGGATCATATTTATCGACATACTGGGGAATGATGCCGCGCTTGGACTTGAGATGCACCACATAGACCACGCATTCTACCGACTGACTGAGCTGCAGCCGCACCTTGAGCACCGGGCGCGAGAAATGGCTCAGCGGCATTGTGGCTCCGCGCACATCAAGGCGAGCTGCTGCCGGAAAGTCAGTGATAAACTCATGTGCCAAGACCGGAAATCGCGAGGCTAGAGCTACCGTTGGCGTATCGTCGAGCGGCGGCACCGCCATCAGATGAAAGTCCCGACAATATTCACTGTGATCCAAAACATCTTGCAGCGCTGCCGGATGAAAAACTTCCTGAAAGCCAACAATATCGGCACGCATCCGGTCGAGCTGCTGAGCGCTCCAGGCAATTTTTCGGGCGTAGTCCGCCTTGCTATAAAACTCACGCCGATAAAAAACCTCGTTTGGCAAGGCAAGATTACAGAGGTTAAAGTTACCCACTCGAAAAACTTTGCCGCGATTGCCGTTCATGGGAGCGCCAGGATAGATCTGCCCCTGATTTTACCTGAGTTGCGTCTAGAGCCATTGTGCTTTCTGGATGGGCTGCAATTTATAGTGAAACAACCTGGGTAGAGAATGGTGCAAGCGTGATCAGTAGCAGTCTGGATCCCAACAAGATTGCCGCCCTGTTTGGGGCGCTAGCGCTACTCGCAGCCTTACCTAGCGTCAGCGTTTTAGCCGTAACGGCTAAATCAGCGAGTTCTGGATTCATCTACGGAGCTTTTACGGCGCTGGGGATCGTCGTGGGCGACCTGATTTTCATTTTGCTGGCCGTTTTTGGGCTGGCGCTGCTCGTCGAAACATTGGGCAGTCTGTTCTTCTTAATCAACTATGCTGGCGGGGCTTATCTGATCTGGCTGGGGCTGTCCCTCTGGCGATCAAATGCCAGATCCAGCACTACCTTCAACGCCACATCCACCGAGCCAGCCGCCAATCCAGAAGCCTCGCGCTTGACTAGCCTGATCACTGGCTTGCTGATCACGCTAGGCGATCAAAAGGCAATCTTTTTTTATCTAGGGTTTCTGCCTGCATTTCTTGATCTGGCAACGCTGACCTCCATCGATATTGGCATCGTTGTCCTGGTCACGTTTTTTGCCGTGGGCGGTGTCAAGCTTGGCTATGCCTATGCCGCAGCTCAGGCTGGACTGCTGTTGGGTCGCAGCATAGGAGCCGTCTTAAATGCAGTTGCTGCCGGCATCATGGTGGTTGCGGGTATCGTGATCATGGCGCGAGCCTAGCGTCACAGTTGGCTTCCCGGCAGTGCCCCAGCCATATCCCCGCAATACAGAACCCAATTCCCCGACCTGCCCGCCTCAGCACTGCCATTTTCGGCTATTCTCTGTAGGTAGAATTGGCTGTTTTCACGGTATTCGCCCGGTAACTCCATGAGCGTTCTGAACCTAATCTCATTTTTCGGCATCTTCAGCCTCTGCGGGATTGCCTGGCTGTTTTCGGAGAATCGGCGCTGGCGCTACTTTCCCTGGCGAGTGGTAATAGCTGGACTGCTGCTGCAATTTTTGCTGGCGGCGCTGGTCTTTATAGTTCCGGGAACCCGCGATCTGCTGCAGATATTGAGTGCCCTGCTCAACGTGCTGTTTGAGGCCGCAGAAGCCGGAGCGCGGTTTGTGTTTGGGGCGCTCGTGCCGCTGCCGGGAGAAGAGCCGCTGCTGCTCGCGCCGCTGGCCGCTGGCGAAGTTTGCTCTAGCAGCACGGTTGGCGAGGTGATTACCGGACTCTGCGGCGTGCGGCTGGGCTATATTTTTGCCATGCGAGCGCTGCCTGCGGTGATTTTCTTTTCGGCGCTGGTGTCGCTGCTCTACAGCCTCGGCATTTTGCAGGTGCTCACCCATCTGTTTGCCAAGATTTTTTATCAAACGATGCGGTTGAGCGGCGCAGAAGCCCTGAGCGGAGCCGCCAATATTTTTGTCGGGATTGAGGCGGCAATTGTGGTGCGGCCTTTTCTGGCGCGGATGACCCGCAGCGAGCTTTGCGCGATTCTCTCCTGCTGCTTTGGCACAACCGCTTCAACGGTGCTGGCCATCTATGCGCTGCTGCTGCGGCCTGTCTTTCCCAATATTTTGGGACATCTGGTTTCGGCTTCGGTCATGGCGATTCCGGCCTGCTTTCTGCTCTCCAAAATTTTGGTGCCCGAAACCGAAAAGCCGCTGACCACGGGCGGACTGCCAGATGCGTTTTTGGCAGCACAGTTTGACCCGGCGGCAGTGGAGGAGCCGCTCAGCCCAATGGATGCCGTGATTACGGGCGCGATGGACGGCCTGCGGATGGCAGCGACGATTGCGGCAGTGCTGATTGCCGTGCTGGGGCTGGTGTTTCTGGTCAATCAATTTTTTGTAGGGCTGGCGGCGCTAGCGGATTCTAGCAACAGCCTGATGGCGCTGATTGGCCAGCTGTTTCAGGTCGTGAGCCTGCAAAATATACTGGGGCTGCTGTTTTTCCCGCTGACGCTCTTGACCGGCATTTCGCTGGATATCCGCGAGATCTGGGAGGCCTCGGTGCTGATTGGCCAACGGCTGCTGCAAACCGAAATTCCCTCTTACCAGCAGCTTGCGGCGGCTAGCGCTCTGCCTGCTGAGAGCCGGATTTTGAGCGACCGGGCGCTGCTAATTACCAGCTACGCGCTGTCTGGGTTTGCCCATTTTGCCTCAGTCGGGATTTTTGTGGGTGGCATTAGCGCCCTCGCGCCCACTCGTCGCAAAGAGATTGCCGCGCTGGGCTGGAAAGCGCTGTTTGCCGGAACGCTGGCCACCTACATGATTGCCTGCATGGCCGGACTATTCGATACGGGCAATCCCAGCATTTTGGGGCGACCTGCTGCCCCAGCAATTACGGCTCCAGCTCCCAGCCCTGATTCTGCCCCTAGCCCTGCCCCTAGCCCTGCGCCCAGTCCGACGCAGCAGCCTTGAGGGCGAGCCTGCTCCCATCTCTCTGCTCCCTTTATTCGACCCGACTCACCTTGGCACGATACAGCAGCCTCTCGCCGTGACGATAGCCGGGATGCCTCACGGTGACGGCGTCTCCAGGGTCAGCGCTGCCTACAATCAGCAAATGCTGCTGCGGATCGTAGGGCAGCACTGCGCCCACAGGAGCGAGCATTTCGACGTTCCAGGTCTTTAAAAGCGCTTCAATCGGGCGGATTAGCGGCAGGAGCTTGACGGCAGGCCAGTTCGGATCTGCGGCGGCTTTCTGCGCTGCTGCTGGATAGTAGGTCAGCCAGGATTCGAGTGCTTGTAGGCTAGTCTGCTGAAACTCCTGCTGCAACAACTGCCGCTGCTGGTCGAGCTGAATTTGCAGCCGCTGGTATTCTTGGCGGAGCTGAGCTGCGGTGGCGCTGGGAGTGGCGGAAATTCTGCTGGATTCTGAAAGCTCTAGCAGTTGCTCCAGCGAAACTTGCAACGTCTGAGCCAGCTTGATTACCACCTCCAGCCGCAGCTGCCGCACTTGCCCCCGCCGCAACTGGTCAACCTGCCAGCGCGAGAGGCCAGCTGCCTGCGCTAAAGCTCGAAAGCTGGAAATGCCCAGAGGCTGCATGATGCCGCGCAGTGAGTCGCTGTAGTCAGGTTGAGCATAGTCAAGTTGAGCTGGCATATTCTGTCTCCTGAAATCAATCTCCTGAAATCAATCTCCTGAAATCAGGCCGCTTTCCGCAGCCGCACCATAAAAAAGCCGTCGAGATTGTGCTGATGCGGCAAGAGCTTCACCCAGCCTTCTGGCTGAGCAAACGCAGCTGCCGGATGGCCGGGGGGCGGCGGCTCAATTCGCCAGTCGGCCTGAACATTTGCCGATGCCAAGAACTGCTGCACCATCGCCTCGTTTTCCGCCGGATGCAGTGTGCAAGTCGCATAGACCAGCACCCCATCAGGCTTGACCCAGTTCGCCGCCTGCGTCAGTAGTTCTGTCTGAAGCTGAGTTAGCTCCTGCACAGTTTGTGGGGTCTGCCGCCAGCGGGCATCGGCATGTCGATGTAGCGTCCCCAGCCCCGAACAGGGCACGTCTAGCAGCAGGCGGTCGGCTTGTAAGTCTGGATTTTGATCTGGGTTTTGGTTTTGATCTGGGTTTTGGTTTTGATCTGGGTTTTGGTTTTGATCTGGGTTTTGATCCTGGCTGTGGCGGCTATCCTGCACGACCATCTGAATGCTGCCAAGCTGAAGCCGCTCAACGTTCTGCTTGAGTTTTCGGAGCCGCGAAGCGTAGCGGTCATACGCCTTAATCTCGCCTCGATCCTGCATCAGCTCAGCGATATGGGTGGTTTTGCCACCCGGAGCCGCACAGGCATCAATCACCCGCTCACCGGGCTGCGGATCAAGCAGATGCCCCACCAGCTGAGCGCCACCGTCCTGCACGGTCCACCAGCCCTGCTCAAATCCCGGCAGCTTCTGGATTGCGCCCGCTCCCTGCGCCAGCCGCAGCGCTTGAGGCAAATCATAGAGGCGACTGGTGGCAATTCCAGCCGCTTGCATGGCAGACTCTACCTGCTCCCGCGTCGCCCGCAGTGGGTTAACGCGAATGTCGATCAGTGGCGCTCGATTAAACCAATCGCAGAGCTGTTCGGTGGCATCTAAGCCAAACTGCTCCAGCCAGAGCTGCACAATCCAGTCAGGATAGCTATACTGCACGCCGATTCGGCTAGAGAGTTCTGCGGGCAGCTTAAGGCAATCTCGCTCCGCAGACTGGCGCAAATACTGCCGCAGCAGGCCGTTGACAAAGCCAGCCAGCCCCTTCAGTCCATTGAGCTTGGCTAGCTCGACGGTCGTATCGACAGCGGCAGCAGCAGGCACATGCGTTAGATAGCGGAGCTGATATAGCCCTAGATGCAGAATCAGCCGCAGATCAGGTGGCTGCTGCTGGGCGGGCTTTTTGGCAAACTGATTGATCAGCGCATCCAAGGTGCGCTGACGACGCAGACTGCCGTAGACTAGCTCAGTCATTAGGCGGCGATCAAGGCTACTGACGTCAGATTGCAAAACGCGGTCGAGGGCAATATCGGCAAATGCGCCACCTGCGACCGAACGCAGCGCCAGGAAGGCCAACTGTCGGGCATTGTGAACCATACGAGTCAGAAGCAAATCCTAGAGGCAGAAATTCAAGACAGAAATTGAGCGGCAGCAATCAAGCAGGGCGCTCGACCGGTTCGCGATGGCTAAGCGCCGCTTTGGGATAGGGAATGCGCTGGTGGTTTGACTGCTGCCAGACCTGGACGAAAATTTCGCCAATCGTGCTCATCTCGGCGCGTGAGAGGCTAGAGTCACTCAGCTGCTGATCCTGCCAGCGGGCGCGCAGAATGCGGTTGACCATCGCCAGCGCCTCGTCAGGGCTAGCATCCTTCAAGGAGCGCAGCGCCGCCTCGCAGGAGTCGGCCAGCATCACAATCCCCGTCTCGCGCGACTGGGGTCTGGGGCCACTATAGCGAAAGTCAGCTTCCTCCACGATTAGCGTTGGGTCAGCTTTGGCTCGCTCCAGCGCCTGATGATAAAAGTAGCTAATCGGCATCTCGCCCTGATGCTCTGGAATAAAAGCCTGAATCGCCTTGGGCAAGTGGCAGCGTCGCGCCATCACCAGCCCTTCGCTGACATGCTTTTTAATAATGGTCGCACTCTGCCAGGGGTCATCAATCAGGTCATGCTTGTTGGGGCCGCCCATCTGATTTTCGATGAAGCCCAGTGGGTCATGCATTTTGCCGATGTCGTGATAGAGGGTTCCAGCTCGTACCAGCTCGACGTTACAGCCCAATGCCCGCGCCGCCGCCTCGGCTAGAGTGGCCACAAACAGCGTATGTTGAAACGTGCCAGGAGCTTCAGAAGCCAGTCGCTTCAGCAGCGGTCGGTTGGGATTGGCTAGCTCAGCTAAGCGAATCGGCGTAATTAGATCAAAAAAGCGCTCCATGTAGGGGCTGAGTCCCAGCGCCACAATGCTCCAGGTTAAGCCCATCAGACATTGCAGCGCCGCGCTGGTGAGGACAACATACCAGACGGGCTGAGTTGCCGTACTCATCATCAGGCTGAGCAGCAGATAGACCACGCCTTGGGTCAGGCCAACCGCTCCACCCAGCATCGCCAGCTCTTCGCGGGAGCGCAGATGCCCGGTAATGGCAGCGCCCAGTAGTCCGCCAATCGCGCTAGCGATCCAGTTGTTCCAGGTGACTTCCAGACCAATTGGCAGCAGAATGCTCAGCAAACCCACAGTGGTTACGCCCAGAGCCGAGCCGTAAAAGCTGCCGATGAGCAGACCAATCGCAGGCAGGTTGGAGGAGGGCAAATTCAGCGCTAGCACCAGCGGCACCGTCAAGATCAGCAGCAGGATCAGGCCATAGTCGCGACGGCGGAGACCCGGATTATAGCGATGCTCAACCACCAAAAATAGAGCAACCGCACCGCTGATTAGCGCGCCAAAGCCTAGCAGCCCGCCCCAGTTAATCCGGCGGCGGCTAAGGCCAAAAGAGTCTAGCAGCACAAAGTCTGTCTGCGTAATTCGTTTGCCTGCCTGTACCACCACCTCGCCCCGCCGGATCTCGACCACCACGTTTTCTACGGCTTGGGCAGCCTGCTCCGCTCTGAGCTTAGTCTGCTCTGGATCTTGCACCAGATTGGGCTTCAGCACGGCACCCAGCAGACCTGCGGCAATCGGGCTGAGGTTGGGCGGCAGGTCAGATTGCAGCTGTGTTTGAATCGCGGCTTCCAGAATTGGGTCAGGCAGACCGGGGGCAATGCCCTGGCTAAGAATCCGCTCTACCGCGCCCCGGATGGCCACCTTGAGCTGATTCCAGTCAGAATCGCTGAGGCTAAACAGGCTGGCATCGTAAAAATTAATCTCTGACGGCTCGGCAGTCAGTGCCGCCAGCGCCGCCTTATATCGCTGTCGGGCCCGCAGACTGACTTCAATCAAGGCTGAGACATCTTCTACAGAGTTAGAGCGCCGATAGGTTCGCAGCTCTGAAATTGCCACTCTCAGCGCTTCATCTGAAACTGAACTGGGAGATTCCTCACTTGCGGGCGCGGGCGTAATGCTCACTCCCTCAATCGAAGCCAGCGCCATCCGCCAGTTCCATTCTTCGGTCTGCCGCAGATATCGCTGAGCTGGCGTGGAGAGTGCCGCAGTGTCGAGATAGGGAAATGCTCCAGCCTGCTGCCGGAGTTCGTCGCCCCGATCCAGCAGCCGCTGTAGGGCACGATAGATATCTTGGTTAGCGCTTTGATCAATTGTTAAAACGGGCACAGCCGCTAGGCGAGCTGCTTTTCGGTTGGCCTCGGTTGTTTTGGTATCGATAACTTTGGCGGAAGCGGGCGCTCTTAGCGTCTGGGGCGCAATCGTCTCCACGCCGAGCTGCGGCTCATTGTAGAAGCGGTAGCCAATTGCGCTGGTCAGCAGCAGCACCGCAACTGTTAGCAAAACGACTTGCTGCATCCGCCCGTTCACATATTTTTTGCGCTGAAACCGGACTGGAGAGCGCATATAGTCCAGAATACTGGCTGGTTTCAAATAGGTGCGGATGAGCTGCTGAGCGTGATTGGCCAAGGCTCTCCCCTGGGTTTGGCCTTGAACTAGCCCTAGCTGGCAGCGTCGAATCAGCTCTAAGCCTGTTTCCGAGGAATTCGGCAGATGTCTCTGTCGCCATTGCCCAACCTGCTGAACCCAAGCGCGAAAAGATTTCATGAGCGACACCCAGCAGCTAAATCGGCGGTAAATGGGGCAAATACACAGACTAGCAGAAGGCAAAATCGCATGGCGCAGCAATAAGACAGATCTTCTGGCATTTTGCGTTATCTGATTTGAGGATGGAGATCAGATGCGAGGATGGAGATCGCAGTCGCAGTTCGCGCAGCGGCAGTCTGCTGCCTGTTTAGGTCTGTTGCCTGTTTAGGTCTGCTACCTGTTTAGGCTAACGCTGAGTCATGAGGCTGGGGGGTGAAGCTAAAGCAGAGAGACGGGTCTATTTTAACGCTCTGTTCTCTCGATAGATGACCTCACACCTGAATTATTCATCAGACAACTGCTGAGACAGCCAGTGAGAATTTGACATCCGACCGCCGCGCCTGATTTCAGCTCCGCCGAATCACGCGCGGCGCGGCAACTAGACCCAGATGAGGCTGCTGCAACCCCTGATTGAAATTCGGATCAAAACTCGCGCCTGACCACTGCCCTGACCACTGCATAAATAGCCGATCGACAAACTGTAAGAGCCGTAGCTCTCCAGCCTGCAAGTCGATTGGCAGTCTTGTGCCTAGTTCCATATCCAGTTCCCCTATGCCGTTGTAGAGTCCCGACAGTATGCCCAGAACTGCACCTGCGATGCCTAGATTAAAGGGTTGCGGTTTGGTCGCCATAGCCCCAATCATTCGGTGCAGCCGCAGCAGCGAAATCCGCAAGCTGTCAGGACTGCTCAGGAAGCTATAGAGCGCCACAACCAGGGTGAAGTCTGCTGGATCTACGGCTCTGAGCGCTTGCATAACGACTGCCAGATCGGTGGGTTGAGTTAGCCAGATCTGGACTTGCAGCAGCTTTTGCACCAGCGGTAGATCTAGCGCTAAATCCAGATCGCGAGCCACTTGGAGGATCAGCTCAGAGGGAACAAACCGCTCTCTCAAAATCAAAGAAATGATCTGCCCCAAGATAGCGGCATCTAGCCCAAGCTCTGAAGACTGAGACTCCCGCAACACTTGCTGGAGCTGCTGAGGCTGGTCATGGTAGAGCAGGGCAACTGGCAGTAGATTGCTGGGCAGATTGCTGGGCATTTGGCAGCTGCTGCTGGGATCTGTCACATCTGCCGTCAAATCAAGCTCACCTAGCCAGACTTGGGTTGCGTTCAGTACTTGGAGACTCCAGCTAGCGGGTGGCGAAGGAATAGCCGCTAGACTAGAGCTGACCGTCAAGCTCTCGCCAAGCCCCATCCCCCAGAACGCGCCGCGAAATCGGTTAATCAAAGAGTCTTGCATAGTGGCATATTATCTGCATCTTGCTTAAGCGAGTTGATGAATCTCAATACTGACTTGCTTAGCATCGTAAAATAAAGTTGCAATCTAGCTGAGGATTTAGGGCAGTGAACCGCCAAGTGAATCACCAAGCAAACCGCCAAGCAAACCGCTATCTGACTCATCGCCAGCCGCATATCAGCTTGACAACCCCAATTCAGCCCGCTCAGCCCGCTCAAAAGCAAGTCAGACTCCGAGCCAATCCAGCCCTGCGGTTCGTCCTGCCAAGTCTGCTGGCAGCAGCTGCTGGACTGTTCGGCGACTTGCCTATCGCCCAGAGCCAAGCGCCCAGTCCAGCTAGCAGTCCAGCTAGCAGTCCAGCCAATAGCTCAACTAGCAGCCCAGCGAGTCCAGTCCAGCGGCCTACGCTCAATTTAGGCAGTCAGGGTGAGGCGGTTACCGAACTACAGGTATTGCTTAAGCTGTTGGGCTACTACACTGGCACGGTGGACGGTCAGTATCAGGAAAGCACGGTTGCAGCAGTTTCAGCTTTCCAGCAGACGGTTCAGCTTCAGCCCGACGGCATTGCCGGAATTGCAACCTGGGAGCGACTGCTGCCGACTGCCCCGCCTATCCAGCCCATTCCGCAACAGGCTGCTGTGCCTGCTCCATCTAGCGTGATTCCCAGCGTGATTCCTTCAGGCGCAACGCTGACTCCAGTTCCTCCTGCTCAGCCGAGCTTTCCAAGCCCAACTGCGGCTCCTGCGGCTCCTGCCCCATCTGCCGCAGCTTTAACGCCCAGTCCGGCAGCCAGTCCAGCAGCCAGTCCAGCAGCCAGTCCAGCCAGTCCAGCGGCTAGCCCAAATCAAGGCTATACGCCTGTTACCCCCGCCCCCACTCCCGCGCCTACCCCCGCGCCCGCTACCGCAGCCGTTAATCCTGCTCCTAGCACAAGTGAGATAGTTGTCCTCAGGCGCGGCATGGAAGGCGAAGCCGTAACCCAGCTCCAGCAGCGGCTTCAGGCAATTGGTGTATTTTCCGGCACGATTGACGGCATATTTGGTGCAGAAACTGAGCTGGCCGTTCAGGAAGCCCAGCGCAAATTCAGCCTCGAACCTGATGGCGTAGTCGGTTCGGCAACCTGGGCGGTGCTGCGCCCCTAGCTGCCCTGTCCTGCCTGCCTGTCCTGCCAACCCTGCACCTATGAATTTTGGTAAACCTTTGCGGCAAGACCAGAGCGCTATGCTAATTTAAATTTAGGCACAGAACAGATACACCCAACCCCCTCCAGACTTGAGCCTTGTGCCTCCCGCTCCTGATCTGGCACAGCACTTGCTTACAGCAAAGACATCGCCACAATGTAAGTGAGATTGCGCCTCAATGCGTTTCGCATTTAGGTTCGCACCACCAAAGCTCTATGTCTCCTAAAGAGACAGGTTCTAGTCAGTTTGTAGGACGGTGTTGTGATTTCTGTCTACCCCTTGTAAATCAGCTCACAGTACGACGAGTTAAGTGGAACGAGTTAAGTGATTCCGATCTCGACAATTCTGTTCTTCATCAGGGTCTGGCTCATAGGAGTCAGACCCGTTGAGTTTTAAAGCTGGGGGTTTAAGCTGGCTTGACTAGCCCTGCTCTACCAAAGCCGGCTGAAAGCGAATATTCGCTTGCTGGAAGCGCTGAAGCACCTGCTGGAGACGGTCACAGTCGGCAATCAAGCTGATCCGCACGTAGCCTTCGCCGCCCGCACCAAAGGCGTTGCCCGGAGTCAGCACCACACCGGTCTGTTGCAGCACCGCCAGCGCAAAGTCAGTCGAGCCAATTCCCGCAGGGCAGGGCAGCCACAGGTACATAGTGGCTTTGGTTTGCGGAATATTCCAGCCTAGCTCAGCCAAGCCTTGAATCAAAAAATCGCGGCGGCTGCGATAGCGAGCCTGCACCTCATGCAGATAGACATCTGGCAGATTCAGAGCGGTTTCGGCAGCCGTTTGCAGCGCTGCAAAGATCCCGTAGTCGAGGTTGGTTTTGAGTGTCCGCAGCCCCTGAATAATATGGCGGTTGCCGACGACAAACCCCACCCGCCAGCCTGCCATGTTGTAGGTTTTGGAGAGCGTGTGAAACTCGACGCTAATCTCTTTGGCTCCCGGAATTTCGAGCAGGCTAGTAGGCTGATAGCCGTCAAACGCCAGCTCCGCGTAGCAGAGGTCATGAACCAACATAATTTCATGCTTGCGGGCAAAGGCGACCACATCTTCAAAAAACTCGCGCGGTGCGGTGGCCGCAGTCGGGTTGCTGGGATAGTTGAAGTAGAGAATTTTGGCCTGCTGAGCCACCGCATCAGGAATGCTGCCCAGATCGATCACCCAGTCGTCTTCGGGGCGCAGAATAATCTGGTGGATCTTGCCGCCAGCAATCAGCGGCCCGCGAAAATGCGCTGGATAGGCTGGGCTGGGCACCAGCACCAAATCGCCTGGATTGATGTAGGCAATCGCCAGATGAGTCAGCCCTTCTTTGGAGCCCAGCAGCGGCAGCGCCTCGCCGTCCGGGTCAAGTTCCACCCCATAGCGGCGCGCGTACCAGTCAGTGATCGCCTGACGAAAGCTGGCCGTGCCTTCAAACGGCGGGTAGCCATGGTTGGCAGCATCCTGCATGGCCGTGATCGCCGCCTCGACCACAGGCTGCGGCGTTGGCCCATCTGGATTGCCCATGCCCAGATCGATCAAATCTAGACCCTGCTCGCGGGCGCTGACCTTTAGCTCATCGAGCCGCGCAAACACGTAAGGCGGCAGGCTGCTGAGGCGGTCGGCAGTCGTAATCCAGGGTAGGTTCATGCGTCGTAGCTCTGAGAAACAATGAGTCAATGCAGGAGGCAAGCTGGAGGATTAGCTGGGTAGTGCAGCTAACTCTTCACGACTGCTAAATTCGGCGGGAGCCGTGGTGGAAACCATCGCGGCCATCAGCTGGGCGGGAGTAATCGCGAACGGCAGATGGTGAATGTCAGAGCCGGGACGACAGGCGATTTCAGCGGCTCGATGTAGATCGGCCAGCGTCACCGCCATCAAGCCCAATGACTCTAAGCTCTGAGGCAGACCAATTTCGCCATAGAACTTCAGTAGCTGCTGCCGGGAGCTAGCCGCCAGCAGGTTGCCCTGCATTTCTTCTAGGCGCAACTGTACCAGAATGCCGTAGGCCACCTTTTCGCCATGCAGCGTGCCGTGGCTTTGCAGCAGATGCGTCAGACCATTATGCACCGCATGAGCTGCGACCGTGCGGCACTGCGCCCCGCCCAAGCCACCTACCACGCCTGCGAGCAGAATGCTGGCATCGACTACCTCACGCCAGGTTTGACCGCCCGGCGCTTGCAGCGCCGCTAGCGACTTTTGAAAGAGCAGATCGCGCAGCACTCGCGCCTGCTGCACCGCCGCAATAATCAAGCTTTGCTCAGAGCTACCGCTGCTGACTGAGGCTTCATACCATTTGGCCAGCGCGTCGCCAATCCCGGCAATCAGGGTGCGCGGCGGCGCGGTCTGCACCAAGTCGTAGTCAAGAATCAGCAGATCGGGGCAGGTATCCAGCGCCACGTCATACTGAAACGCGCCTTGCTCTGAGTAGACATTGGAGAGGGCTGTCCAGGCGGCGCAGGTGGCAGCAGAGCTGGGAATTGTGACGATGGGAAGCTGCCGCTGATAGGCCACGAGCTTAGCGGTATCTAGGGCTTTGCCGCCGCCGATGCCGATCACCAAGTCAGCCTGATGCTGCTCTGCCTGCTGATTCAAAGCTGCCAGACTGACCTCACTGCAATCTGAGCCGTAGCGCGCATAGCTTAAGTTGGGTAGCGTTTCATCTAGCGCAGCGCGAGCGGCTACTAGCTGATTGCCGCCAATCGCGAGTGGCCGCGAACCGAGCCGCTTGATCCTCTGAGCGGCCCGCGCCAAAATGCCAGCTCCCCGGATGACGCGGGCGGGCGCGATTGCGAGCTGCATCGCCGCGAGTCCCGAAGTTTCAACAGAGTCCACAGTTAAATTCGCCATATCTCCACTGCATATCTCCACTGATAGATGAAAGCGATGTAACGATTACTTTACTACACCGAACTCTATCCTAACTATTCTCTGGTTCAGCTTGGTTCAACGATTGGCCTCCCCCTGTTTCTGACCTAGCTATAGCCTAGCTATGGCCTAGCTATTCTGGGGCGCGATTTCCGAAGGGGCAACAGGCTGTTCTGCGGGCGGCAACTTCGCCAAACTGTCGGGGCGCAGCTCAATGACCATTTGGGCATCTTCGCGGTCAAACAGCGAGCGCTTGACCTGCCCCAGATAAAGCGGCTCTGAGAGTCCAGGTTCGGGATGCAGCACAGTTCTGGCTCGAATTGTTAGCTGCGATTCGCCCCGGCTCAGCCGCCCTGACGAAAACAGATCGCTAGCTGCCTGACGCAGCGTTGCCTCTAGCCGCTCGGCGGTGATGCTGGGCGCTACGGCAATCACAACCTGAGTTGCGCCAGAATCATAGACGGTTGAGTAGCGGGCGGCTCCCGGCACGACGGCGCGGCTAAACGGCACGACGCTCAGGCCAAACAGCCCCGCCGTCAGTACTCCCAGCAAGCCCGTTGCGCCCACCAGCCGGAACCGAATCCCCCAGCCCAGCAGAAAGCTGAGCAGCGTCAGGGCAGCAAAGGCCAGCGTTGCAATCCCAGACCACTGGGTGTAAGTGAAAAAACTGGCGGGGGTGAACATGGATTAGCAATCAGTAAGGGCAGATTTTGATCCTAAGCTACCAGGGGCGCAAATCCATAGCTCGGCATTAATTTGTTGAGATCAACTTGCTGATTTGGTCGCTGATCGATAGCCCCAGCCCGGTGCCCTGTCCAATGGCCTGTCCAATGGGCTTAGTCGTAAAGAAAGGGTCTAAAGATTCGCGCTTGGACGGATTCTGTCATTCCATTTTCGGTATCTGAAATTCTGATCAAGGCGTAGTCTGAGGCATGATCTTGCTGAGCGTTAGTCGTGATTTAGTCAGTGATTCAGTCAGTGATTTAGTCAGTGATTTAGTCAGTGCAGATTGAGATGGCCTGAACCTCCTGAGGCGCTTCCTCTAATTCGCTCAGCGCCAACTCGCATTGAGCTGAACATCTTCGGAAAATCTGCGGCCAGAAACTCAAAGAAGATCCTGCAAGGCTTGGGGAATCTGCTGTGACTGCCGCTTGCTGACGATGCATGAGCGACAGGATGCCTGAGTGACAGGATGCATGAGTGACAGAGAGCTACCAGAACCCGATTAGCCAAAGACGCGATTCCTGATATGCTGAATGCCAAGCCAATCGTCCAATCTCTCAACTCCAGCAATGACTTTTCAGCTTCGCGTCTATGTTCCGCCGCATCCTTTGATTAAGCACTGGCTGGCGGTTGCCCGCGAGAAAGACACGCCTCCCGTGCTGTTTCGTAGCGCCATGACCGAGTTGGGACGCTGGCTCACCTACGAAGCTAGCCGCGAGTGGCTACCCACAATCGAAACGCAGGTGAATACGCCGCTCGCTCCTAGTGCCGCTAGCTTTATCAATCCGCAGGTGCCCACTGCAATCGTCCCGATTCTGCGGGCAGGTTTGGCCTTGATGGAGGGGGCGCAGGCACTGCTGCCGCTGGCGGCGGTCTATCACATTGGCGTGGCGCGAAATGAAGAGACGCTGGAGCCGTCGATCTATCTCAACAAGTTTCCAGCGCAGTTTGACCCAGAAACGCGGCTGCTGATCGCTGAACCAATGCTGGCAACAGGCGGCACGATTGTCGCCGTGATGGAGCAACTGACTCAGCGCGGCATTGATCCAGCTCTCGTGCGGATTATCTCAGTCGTGACTTCGCCGCCAGCCCTGCAAAAGTTGAATCTAGCCTTTCCGGGACTGGTGATCTATGCAGCTACGATTGATGAAGGTCTAAATGAAAAAGGCTATATCATACCGGGGCTGGGGGATGCGGGCGACCGCACATTTGCAACGTGACGGTTCAGCAATCTCGGTGATCAATTGACCGTTACCTTCAGATCAACTTCACGTTAATTTCAGGAGCGTTCTAGGAGCAGAAGCAATGAGTCAGCAGGGAAACTTTTTCGGCGGTTTTTTGCTGGGCGCGGTGATGGGTGGCGCGGTTGGTGGCGTGATTGGCGTGCTGGCGGCATCCCGGCTGTCGCAGGCCGAGACGACGGAGGGCAAAGCCTCAGAGACAAAGCCTGCCAAAAAGCGGCAGGTGAAGGCAGCTCCAGAGCAAAATATGGAAGTAGCGCGTCGCGGTCTAGAAGACAAAATTGCCCAGCTCAATGAGGCGATTGACGATGTGCGCCAGCAGCTCGGCACCGTTAACGGCAGTGAGCCTAACCGCGAGCAGTCTGCGCTCCCGGAGCCTTAATCAAGCTGGAGTCAAGCTGGAGTCAAGCTGGCCGCATGATTTCCTAGCCGAACAATTCTTCCTCTCAGCAGCTCCAGACAAATAAAGAAAAGCTAAGATAGCGTAATCTTTGATTAAGATTTTGTCTTGGCTGCTGCTGCTGTTGTTAAATAAGGTCGTCTATTATATCCATCGCGGGATCGCTCTACGGCAGAGTGGCTAGAGCATAGCTGCCTAATCGTTCAGCAAATCGCGCGTTCAGTCCTCATCCTTCAGCCATCCCTGCCTGAGCGAACCCCTATGCCTGAACGAACCATGGTAGATCCGATTAACGACATTACCCGTCAGGCTCGTCAAGGCAGCGTTGCGGCAATCATCCAAGTGCTAAACGACAAGCTGGCCAATGCTGGGGTCAGAACCAGAGCGATGTTTGACCAAGGCATTTTGCAGATTCTCTGCGAGGCTGCCAAGCCAGAGCAGCTCGAACAGACGGTCTTGGTACCAGAAGTGCGGCAAATTTTGGAGTCGCTTCAGCCGCGCAGCGTGCGTCGGGTAAATATCAATAGCCGCATCGTCCGCGAACAGCAGTTGCTCTGGCTTGAAGAGATTAACCGTGACCCTGATAACCAGCTGCTGTGGTCAGAAGAAATTACGCTGGCTAAACCGTCCCTCATCCAGAGGTTCGCCCAAGAGCGTCAGGCCATCAAGCCCAGCAGCAACCTGATTTCTCCAGCCTCCCCCCGCATCCGCCGCGAGAAAAAGCTGTTCTGGCGGGGGCTAGTCGGCGGTGCTAGCCTCAGTCTATTTTTGCTGCTGCTGGGCGGTGCGCTCTATCACTGGCTGAAGCCAGCCAGCCAATCTGCCAATCAATCTACTAGTCAACCAGCTAGCCCTCTCGCGTCAGCCAGTCCTGCTGCGGTCAAAGCCGATCCCTTTGCCGAAGCCGTGCGGCTCGCCGAGCAGACCGTGGGGGCAGGCCAATCTGCCCAAACCACCTCAGAATGGCTGAATGTGGCTAGTCGCTGGCAGCGTGCTTCCGACCTGATGGGGCAGATTCCCGCCACCGACCCACGCTATCCCACGGCTCAAGATCGGGTGCAGCGCTATCGCCAGAACAGCGAGGAGGCGCAGCGAAAAGCGCAGGCGCAGCAGTAGGCTAAACTAGGTGGCAAGTTAGGCTGGTAAATTAGAACCGCAAATAACGGCATGTTCTAGAATGGCACAGAGCATCAGCTAGAGCGAGTCATGAATCTGAGAATCGGCAACGGCTACGATATCCATCAGCTGGTGAGCGAACGCGCTCTGATTTTGGGCGGCATTCAGATTCCGCATCACCTGGGGCTGCTGGGGCACAGCGACGCAGATGTGCTCACCCACGCCATCATGGACGCGATGCTGGGCGCGCTCAGTCTGGGAGATATTGGCCATTACTTTCCCCCTACCGATCCGCAGTGGAAAGGAGCAGATAGCCTGAAGCTGCTGGCGCAGGTCAACCAGCTGATCCAGTCTCAGGGCTGGCAGATTGGCAACCTCGACTCGGTGATTGTGGCAGAGCAACCTAAGATTAAGCCCCACATTGCCGCGATGCGACAGCGCCTTGCCGAGACACTGCAAGTTGAGCCAGGGCAGATTGGCATCAAGGCTACCACCAACGAAAAGCTAGATGCTGTGGGGCAAGAGGCAGGAATTGCGGTCTATGCCGTCGCCTTGTTGCAGCAGAAGTAGGTGTGTCAAACTCAACATGACTGAGATGAGGTCTGGAATCACAACAGGCGAAGTCGATCTCGATCAGCTGCTGCGGTCAATGCAGCCTCGGATGCTGGAGGGAGAGTATGTTTTTTGTAGCGTTGCACCGGAATTTAACTGGCAGTCCCTGGCGCTGGTTGGGCTATTCTACGAGGCCGAAGGGCTGACGCTGATCCTGCGGCGCGAACAGGCAGCGCAGATTTCGGGCAGCGCGCAACTCTCTAACGCGGCATTTCGGATGATTACACTTGCGGTGCATTCTAGCCTGGAGGCTGTGGGCTTTTTGGCAGCTGTCACGAGCCGACTGGCTAAAGCGGGAATCAGCGTCAATCCAGTTGCAGCCTACTACCACGATCATCTGTTTGTGCCGACTGACAGAGCCGCAGAGGCGATGCAGATTTTGCAGGCTTGGCCAGATTAAGCTTGGCTCTATCTTCTCGAATAGGTCAGCTATAGTGGGAGTTGTTAACAACCGTTAAGGATGGCGTATGGCTGTTGACCTAGCTGAAAATCTTGCCCCGACGCACGCCCAAAATGCTCAGGATGCAGCCGCGCTCAGACGGGTGTTTGAAAGCATTACGGCAGAGAGCTGTCCCCAGTTCTACAATTTTCATATGCACACGCTCTGCTCAGACGGTCGGCTCACGCCAGAAGCGCTAATTCAGCAGGCTGTTGAACTAGGACTTCAAGGGCTGGCCATCACCGATCACCACAGCGTCAGCGGCTATCGGCAGGCGCAGCAGTGGCTAGATGCTCAGCCCTCAGTGCCTGCACCACAGCTCTGGACGGGCACCGAAATCAGCGCGGCTCTGCTAGAAGACGAGGTGCATATCCTCGCCTATGCCTTTGACCCAGATCACGCGGCGCTTCAGCCCTACCTCCAAAGCGAGACCGCGACGGGCGATCTCTATGCCGCAGCGCAAGTGATTCAGACGATTCACCAGGCAGGTGGTCTGGCCATACTGGCGCATCCGGCTCGTTACAAGCGCTCGGTTGAGCAGCTAATTCCGGCGGCAGCTGCACTGGGCATTGACGGCATCGAAACCTACTATGCCTACGGCGGCAACCCCTCACCCTGGCGGCCTAGCCCCCAAGAAACGGAGCGGGTGGGTGCTCTGGGTCGCCAGCATGCACTGCTGGGCAGCTGCGGCACCGATACTCATGGTCTCAGCCTGCTCCAGCGGATTTGAAGCTGCTTCACTAGCTGAGCATGAGCTGGTGAAGCAACTGTGACGACAGAGAGCCTGGTAAAAGACTCAGTACAGGACAGAAACTTGCAAAAGTTTAGGCTGACAGTCGAACAAGAGCGGTATAGTATTGCGGATATAAGTTAGGACTATTTTTGAACGCAGCATCTACATAAGCTAGAAAACGTATTTAACATTGAGTGAATATGAAATACAATCGAAGGATCAGCGAATAAAAGAATCTTGCATAGAGAATGTGATATAGAGAATAAATCACCTGGGATCATCTAATCACATCATATTTTTACAGAACTGCACATGCCAGAAGACTATGCCAGAAGGGCCAGAGATTAAGCGCGCTGCCGACCAAATTGCCAAAGCGATTGCCTTGCGACCCGTCAGCAGCCTGTTCTTTGCGTTTCTGCACCTGAAGCCTTACGAAGCGACGCTGCAAGGGCGCGAAATTACCGCTGTTCGGACCAAAGGCAAGGCAATGCTGATTCGGTTTGACAATCAGCTCAGCATTTATAGCCACAATCAGCTTTACGGCAAATGGATGATTCGACCGCTGCATGACTACCCGCAGACAAATCGGCAGCTGAGGCTGGCGATTCACAGCGACAAAAAATCTGCCCTGCTCTACAGCGCTTCTGACATTGAGGTGCTGGATGACGTGGCAATTAGCTATCACCCTTTTCTCAGCAGGCTGGGACCAGATGTATTGGATGAGGCCACGACAGTTGTGCAGGTTGTTGAGCGGTTTTCGGACAGGCAGTTTGAACGGCGAGGGCTAGCCTCACTGCTGCTCGACCAACATTTTCTCTGCGGACTGGGGAACTATCTGCGGAGCGAGGTGCTGTTTGTAGGGCGGCTGCATCCGACGCTGCGGCCAAAAGACTGCGCTGCTCCGCAAATCCTGAAGCTGGCTGAGGCAACGATTGGCGTGACTCGGCAGTCCTATCTATCTAACGGCATCACCAACGATTTACCTCTCGCCCAAAGCCTGAAAGCCGCCGGAAAACGTCGCCGGGACTATCGACACTATGTCTTTGGGCGAGAGGCTCAGCCTTGCTACATCTGCGGGACGCTGATTTTGAAAGAGACGCTAGCCGGACGCAGGCTCTATTACTGTCCGCAGTGCCAGCGAAAAGCACGTTAGGTGGCAACGGCAATCTTCAGCGCAGCAAGGCATCCAATTCAGACAATTCAGACAATTTTTTAGAGAGCTGCTCACAGACCGTTGCCTGCTTCAAGCTGTAGCGGCACGACTTGGGCAAGGCCAGCAGTTTGGGAGCCTAACTGCCGTGTCAGCACCACTTGGTCGCCATAGCTCAACAGCTTATCAATCGTTGCCAGCTGATTTTGCCAGGTGCGGATGCGGTAGTCAGCATTCAGAGTCGGCATCTCCATCCAGGATTTGAACTGTCCCTGAAAGCTTTTCAGTAGCGTAGTTGCCTGTCGCAAATTGGCCTCAGACGGCGATTCGGCTAGCGTCTTGAGCGCTTGCTCCAGCTCAGCTGTTTTGGTCTGCCAAGTTTCAGCCTGCGAGTCCCGTAGCTTCAGCTCACCCTGCTCAATCAGCCAGCTCCACTGCTGCGTCAGCAGGTCATAGCGGCTAGCAGCAGTTGCAAACGGATCGCGGTAAGGAATCGGATCAGCCGAGCTGCCCTGAATCTGCTGAAAAATCTGCTGGAGCTGACCATCCAGATTCTCGGCGGCAAACAGCGCGAACCCACCCGACGACGAATCGCGCAGCGCCTGTACCTGATCAATCACCGTATTGTCTGAAAGGTTGAGCAGCCGAATTCCTGGCAGCACCAGCGCCGACCCCAAGTTAGCATCATCGGCCAGCCAGGGATTGGTGAGTCGCTGCAAGCTGTTGGTATCGCCCGCATAGCTCATCAGCACAATCATGTCCACATCGCCCTGCTGCGCCCAGCGCTCCCAGTTCTGCTGAATCTCATTCAGGCGGCGACGTTCGGGGAGGGCAAACACAGCGGTCGAGAGAACTAAATCGGGGTTGATCTGGTGCAGCTGCTGAGAAGTCTCAGCCACAAAGGAGCTGATTTGCTCAGTCCGAAACGCCGTCCACTGCTGCCAGAGCTGCTGCTGCGCCGGATTGGTGGGCGAGAGCGTCACCGGATCTACGCCCGTCTGCTGCTGAAACTGCTGCCGAGCGGCGCTGCCGTAGCCATAAGTATGGCCTCCGGCGCGTGGATCTTGAAACGGATAGCGGATATAGTCAAGCTGCAAGCCGTCTACGTCATAGCGGCTGACAATTTCTTGGTACAGGCTGAGCAGATATTGCCGCACTTCAGGGTTGGCCGGATCGAGAAACGGTTTCTTCTGTCCCGGCGGAATCATTGCGCCACGGTTGTCATAGTTGGCCCAGTCGGGATGTGCCGCCAAAATCGGCCCCGGATAGCTAGCGGGCTGATTCACAATCGCGTTATGCGCCTGATTCCCCGCCGCAAAAGTCCAGACCCAGGCATGTAGCTCCATATGGCGCTGATGTGCCAGATCAACGGCCTCAGCCAACGGATCCCAGCCGCGCGTCAGCGGGTTTTGGGCAGGCGCAACCTGGCTTGGATAGATTGGATATCCAGCGTTGACCGTCTCAAAAAAGATGGTGTTGATGCCCGCTGCGGCCAATCGATCAAACAGTTGCGCCAGCCCTTGCCGCGAACCTGCCCGGACAATCGTACCGCGATCCAGCCAAATGGCGCGCACCTCCGGCTGAGACAGCGGACGATCCAGCGGAAAGTTGTTCTGCAAAAGCTGCCGGGTTGCCAGCCACTGCTGCCTTGCCTGCGGGTAGTTGTGCTGCCCCATGGCCACCGTAAAACTGCTGTAGCCCTGCCGTGCTTCAGTCAAAACTGCATCGTTGAGCGCCGCTTCAGCCTGATTTCCAGCGCGATTTACGGCGCGGATCGGGCGGATCTGTCCAGTCGCGCTGTGAATCGCGCCAGTCATAGCGCCAGTCAGAGCGCCAGCAGAAGACTGTTGTACCTGCGATCCGCCCCGCGAGCTTGCTAAGATTACGGCGCTCTCATAGCGGCCAATTAAGTCTTCGAGCTCCTGCTGCATCAGACCCGCTTCATACAGGGTAATACGCGGGCTGTACAGATCCAGAGCCGCAGGCGTAATCTGCTCGGCAGGATCTTGACTAGTGCTGGACTGAGCTGGTGGCGCAGTCTGTGGAGGTAGTGCAGGTGCCGCAGGCTGACTTAAACGTTGAGTAATATTGGCTGAGTTTGCTGGCTGTGCAACTGGCTGTGCAACTGGCTGTGCGGCTGGTCGAGGTGGAATTACGGTGGCAACTGGCGCGGGTGCAGATGAATCTACCGGACGGCTTACGGGCGCAGCCATCAGCGGGGACAGCGAGCCAAATCGACTTACCGCAGCTCTCAGCCAGCTTTGGTCAAACTCGCTCAGGCTAGAGTCTTCATCACCCCAGCGCCAGCCTAAAAAGGTAGTTTTCTGCGTCACCACAACCGCCGCGCGATTGCTGGCTCCACTGGCAGACGGTTCAGCCTGATTCCAGACCGCCACGGGTTGACTGGCCAAGCTCGTGGGAACCAGCACGCCGCCAATTGCCGTACTGCCTGCATCAGCCTGACGCACCCAGCGCTGACTGGCCAGCTGCAACGGCAGCACCGACTGAGGCTGCGATAGATCGGTCGCCCAGTAAGCTCCCAGCAGCGATCGCAGCGCATTTTGCACGCCTACCGAGGACTGATTGCCCACGGCTCCACTCACAATCAAGCCACCGCCGCGATTCAGCCAAGCCTGCAACCCCAACAGCTGATCTGAGGAAATATTTTCTAAGTTGGGTAAAAACAGCACCGTCACCTCGCCAAAGTCAGCAGAGCGCTCTACCTCTCGCCAGTCGATAATGTGATAGGTCAGTTCACTGGCATCCAGGCGATCCGTGATCGCCTGCCACTGGCTCGCGTTCTCTCGGCTTTTGATCACACCCACAACCGGAGTCTGCTGAGCTTGGGCAATCCGGGAGCTGGGCTGGCTGGGAGCGTGACTCAAAGAGTGCTCAGCCGTTCCGGCTAAGGTCGTGGGAGTGAAAAGCAGTGTTCCAAGCAGGAGGCCGCAGGAGAACGTGAGCGGGCGCAGGGAGTTCACGGGATGTAAAACCATTGGGCTGTAGGGCTAAAGATAGAGCATGGCTGAAATTCAAGGGCTGAATCTTGCCAAAATCAGTTTGCCCATCAAACTCGAAGCATCAACAGAGTACCGTAACATTCAGCCGCCAATGCTGACGTTGAGCCGCAAAGCAGGCCGATTGTCCAAAAATTCGCCAACTCTTCACATTAACGCTGTGAAATACTATTTGCTTCATCAGAAATACATCGCCTGAGTCATCTAAATTCAAAGAGCTAGACGATGCAGAGAATATTAGAGGACTTACGCATTGACAAGAGTGCAGAAGTGTGGGGAGTTTAGGTAAGCCCCCTCAGCAGTATTCGATTGTGAGAGAACGTTCAAAGCTCTCAGCTGCTCAGTGTAATTGTAAGAGTGTAATTGTAATCTTTACACCTTGTCTCTCCTAGCAGAATCCAAGTATGTCAGTTGTGTACGTCTGTCTGAGATTCTTGAAGCACTCAGTCATGATAGCGTTAACCGTTTTCTGCTGCGAGATCAATATACTCCTAAAGACCTGTTTGATGAAGTTAAAGGGGAACTGAACTTGGTCGGAGGAACCACGAGTGTTGATGACACTGTGGTGGATAAGCCCTACCGAGATCCGAGTAAAACAGAATTGGTCGGCTATTTCTAATCTGGCAAGCACAAGCGAACGGTCAAAGGTATCAATCTGAGTATTACACCGACAGTTCTGGCAATTCTTACCCTGTCAACTTCCGGTTGTATGACAAACGGCAGCATAAAACCCTGCTTGACTGACAAAACTAAGAGGCAGGAATGGTGCTGAGGACGGTGAATTCACGCTTGAGAGCATCATCCTGTTGTCGCCTAGAAGCAACCGCAGGGTCAGGGTCAGAATCACTCGAAAGAAAC